>Ga0209390_10006543_pt1 | contig 15552 bp, 14 predicted proteins | sample BON01_FD_187212 | JGI IMG/M metagenome (GOLD analysis project Ga0209390, IMG submission 187212) | Freshwater microbial communities from Lake Bonney liftoff mats and glacier meltwater in Antarctica - BON-01 (SPAdes) (version 2) | ecosystem: Environmental > Aquatic > Freshwater > Ice > Glacier... | reverse complement strand
CCACAATAAAATGGAGCGATTAATAGACAAAGCTTCCAAAGAATTAAAAAGTCCTTTAGACAGTATTACATATTCTATAAATGAAAGTTATACTGGATTTTATACAAAAAAAAGCCGTCATTTACCCAAAAGAGTAACTTTTACGAATGGCCGTCAAACCATTGTTTATAGGCATAGAGGATTAAGTGGCGCTATTTTACATTGGGTGTGTGGCAGATGGGTTATTGCCGATTCTTGAACATGAAAAAGTAAAATATTAGTATTCAATACAAAATCCAAACCAACAAAAACAATAAAAATACGTTTATTTAACCAATGGGGCTAGAACAAAAAATAAGATACCAATGGGGTAAAAACAATAATGCCGTAGCACGCCTGGTATTAATTAATGTAGCTTTCACACTATTTGCATGGCTTATGATGTGGGGCATAGGCAATGACTCCCTATTTCAATTGCCTGCAAAATTAAAACTTGTGATGTTTAGGCCATATACTTTAGTTACCTATATGTTTTCTCATGCTGGCATCATGCATTTATTATTTAATATGCTCATATTGTATTTTATTGGGCAATCTTTCGAAAGTTTGTATGGAAGCAAAAAAACATATAAAGTATATCTGTACTCAGGCATTTTTGCGGGTATTGCATTTGTAGTCATTTATAATTTACAGGTTCTTTTTGAAACTGGTGCAGCAAAGGATTTGGCGCAAGTTTTTGTAGACCGAGCTTTTTTAGTAGGCGCTTCAGGAGCTATCATGGGCATTGTATTTGCCTTGGCTTGGAAACAGCCAAATCTTATCTTTAAACTATATGGAATTTTTAGCATAAAACTTTGGTGGATAGCTGCAGCGTGGGCATTGCTAGATATATTTGGATTAATGAATAATAATAATTTTGGAGGTAGAATAGCACATTTAGCAGGAGGCAGTTTTGGCATATTGATGATAAATTTTTGGCATGGCAGTTTGGCGTGGCCGCGCTTTTTACAAAAAAAACCACTTTCAAAAACCTTTTTGATACAAAAAAACAATGCTAATATTTTCCAAAAAAATAATTTTACAAGCAGACCAAGTCAGGCGCAGGTAGATGAAATTTTGGATAAAATAAATGAAAAAGGGTATAACAATCTCACAAAACAAGAAAAAGAATTGTTATTTAGGATAAAAGATGATTAAAAAAATAAGAAAACTTTTTATGCAGTTTTCATTATTGATTAACATCATAATAGCAATACCATTGTTTTGCTGTGTGTTTGTGGCTAATATAAATCCTGTGAATTTTTGGCCAAGTACATTTATTGGCTTAGGTTTTTTGGTTTGGCTTGGCTTTAATATTTTTTTTCTTGTTTATTGGGCCTTGCTAAAAAAGAGGTATTTTCTAATTTCATTGATTACAATATTAATAAACCACAACAATCTTAAAGCAAATTTTGGCTCATTTAGTAAATCAAAGGAAAACACGTTAGCAAAAATAAAAATTGTTAGCCTAAACACGCAATTGTTAGGCTATTTTCAAGAGCAAAATAATGCTGATGCCATAATCAAAGAGATAAAAAACACACAAGCAGATATAGTATGCCTTCAAGAATTTTTATCATTAGCTCCATACGATATCAATTATTTCAAAACCAAATTAGATATGCCCTACAGTTATTTTAAAGCATTAGCAGATGGCCGCAAAAAGGGAAAATTTGGAATGGTAATTTTTTCAAAGCACCCAATCAAAGAAAAAGGATTTACGGACTTTGGCGAATACACTGGAAATATGGCCGTATGGTGCACCATATCTATCAATGATGTTTTGATAAAATGCTATAGTTTGCATTTGCAATCCATTAGGTTTTCAAAAAAAGATTATAACGTAATAAAAGAAGGAGAGCAAAATATCAATCAGAATGATGCTAAAAATATATTGCGAAGAATAAAAATAGCGGCAAAAGTGAGGGCTATCCAAGTAGATAATATATGCAAAGATTTGGCAAAACAAAAGCTGCCGATTTTACTTTGTGGCGATTTTAACGAAGCTCCTGTATCCTATAGCTATGGCCAATTTACAAAAAACCTAAAAGATGCCTTTATCTCAGGCAATGTTGGATTAGAAGCCACCTATATAGGCCCTTTTCCTGCCTATAGAATAGATTATATTATGCATGGAACTGAATGGCAAACCCTAATTTATAAAAGTAAAAAAGTGTCCTCTGATCACAAAATGATAGTGGCTACCTTACAGTGGAAATAAAAAAGCATTTATACCCCTCTTATTAATCAGTGTTAGTCTACTTTTATGCCAATAACGGCATCTTTTCCATCTACACTTTTTCCTTCTAACAATACCCCGCCTTTACTATTTTCTATCATTTTTGCAGCTGCAGAAGCGCTATATACCGGTTGCTTATTGATAAATAAAACCACAAAACCCGGTTTAAGAAAGCTGGTATTTGCACCTTTTACAGCAGTAATTTTTGCGCCATTTTTTACCCCAAAACTTTTCATATCTTCGGCTGTAAGCGACTCAAAAGTGATGCCTGATGCTGTAAATCCTTCAGTTTTTTTATCTGCAGCAGCCATTTTTTCACTTCCCTCTTTACTTAGCAATGTAACCTCAGTTTCTTTCAAATCTTTTGCCCTTCTATAGGTAACTTTTATTTTATCTCCAGGATACATTTTGCCTACAATGGCTTGTAAAGTACTTGGTGAATTAGTTTCTAATCCATTAATTTTTAAAATTACATCACCCCCTTTTAGTCCAGCTTTTTTAGCAGCACTAGACTCTAAAACCATAGGTATGTATACCCCTTTTAAATCTGTAAATCCTTTTTCCTCTGCCAATTGGGCGGTAACTTCTTGAATAGATACCCCTAGCACAGCACGTTGTACTTTACCAAATTTTAGCAAATCATCCATAATTTTTACCGCAATATTGGCAGGCACAGCAAAACCATATCCTGCATAACTTCCTGTTTGCGAAGCTATAGCGGTATTGATGCCAATCAACTGCCCTTTAGTATTTACCAATGCGCCTCCGCTATTGCCCGGATTTATTGCAGCATCTGTTTGTATAAAACTCTCTATTGCATATTGATTTCCTTGACTGCGCAGTAAATCAATATTTCTGCCCAAAGCACTAACAATGCCAGCAGTTACGGTGCTGTTAAGATTAAATGGATTGCCCACTGCCACTACCCATTCTCCTACTTTTACCTCATCCGAATCTGCAAAAGGCAAAAAGGTTAAATTATCTTGAGCAATTTTTATAAGCGCTAAATCTGTGCTAGGATCAGTGCCTATCAGTTCTGCGATATAATTTCTTTTATCATTTAAAGTAACTTCTATTTTTGAAGCGCCATCAACAACGTGATTGTTTGTGATAATATAACCATCTTTTGCAATAATTACTCCACTACCTGTGGCCTGCTGTGGTCCTTGTTGCGGCATATTAAAGTCATATCCTTGATCCCTAAAAAACTCAAACATATCCATTTGCTGCCCACCCTTGCCCGTGCTCTTTTTCATTTCAATCGTTGTTTTTATATGCACTACACATGGCGTAGATATTTCTGCTACTTTTACAAAATCAAATGCTGGAGCACCTAGAACGGTCTCTGCATTGCTAGCAAATTTAAAATAGTTATCTTGCTTTTGCCCAAAAGAGCGGTTGTTATTATCCTTTACATAATAATTGATGGCCAATGCTAAACTTGCCCCAGCAAAAGCGATTAAACCAAAAACTAAATATTTTCTTGCGTTTTTCATATTTTTAATACATTTATTTTCTTTTATACAACAAAATTTATTCCATTTAAAAATTGTTTACTTTTGTAACGTGTTTTTAAGTAAAAATTGTTTTGCATTTACTTTTCTCGATAAGAGGGTATTAAAAAGCTATAAATTAGTATGGTGCTCTGGCAATTAAATTCTGAACAAGATATTTTAGCAGGCATCAGAGAAGGTGATGAGCAAATGCTTAAGGTATTATACCGACAAAATTACAGTATGGTAAGAAAATATGTCATAAGTAATAGTGGCACTCTTGATGATGTAAATGATGTTATGCAAGATGTAATTATTGCTTTTTGGAAAAATGCAAGCAAAAGAGATTTTAAACTTACTGCAAAAATTAGCACCTATTTGATGGCAATTGCAAAACGAAATTGGTTAAAAAAATTAAATAAAAATACTAGAAATCAATCACATGATTTTCAAAATAACGATATGGGTATAATGCAGGATGATAAAAAAATTAACGCGATGGATGCTGCTACTTTCAGAACGATTATGAATGAAGTTGGTGAAACATGTCAGCAATTGTTGAGCCTTTTTTATTTTGACGGAATGGACAATAAAAGTATTGCAGAGCGCCTAAATTTTAGCAACACAGATGTGGTAAAGGCAAAAAAATACCAATGCCTTAAAAAACTTAAAATTATTTTTGAGCAAAAGTATAATAAGGAGGATTTTATAAATTGAAATGGAATCGAGCAAAGAAAATATCGCAAAATTTGATGCCTATCTAAACCATCAAATGAATGAAGAGGAAAAGCTGTTTTTTGAATCCGAACTGTTGCACAATAAAGCGCTGCAAGAGGAATTTAATTTTCACAATTTCATAACACAATCCATTGCAAACGAAAAGGAAGACCGTTTTAGAGAAATTTTAAAATCGCAGCAAGAAAACAGTTACATTGGCAACAATACTTGGGGTAAGAAATTTACCATTGCTGCCAGTATTATTATGCTTCTTGGACTTTCTGCCCTCTTAATTTCATATCTAAAAGATCCAGATTTTGCAAAAACTTTTGCAAAAAAAACAAAGAAAACAGCACAAGACACCATGGTGATTCTAAAAAAAGATTCTGCCAAAATTGTTGTAAAAGAAAATCTGAATCCTGCAGCAGAAGTGACATTATCAGAAACAGAAAATAATTTACTCCCGTCTCCACCAACTCCTGAATCCTCTGCATTTGAAAAAAGAGCTTCTGCCGAAAATAATATTGAAGATATAGAATCAATTCCCTTTAATGAAACAGAAATATCAAGAAAAGACAAAGAAAATATTTTAACAGAAATATTAATTAAAACTGTTAAGCAAGAGGTTATAATTATACCAAAAATAAATCTGGAACAACAAAAATTAGTGCCTAAAAGCACTGTTGATAGAGATGTGAGTGCTAGTGATAAAAAAGCGGATAATAATTTAGGGAGCACTAAGGGCGACACACAAAAAATTAAAGCTATAAAAGTTATATCAAAATCTATAATAATAGAATTTTTCAAAACTCCCTTAAACTATCAGGGTTTTAACTTGGCTGAAAATAATGAAACCCTTAAAATTTATGGTTTTGAAAAAAATACGGCCATGGTATTTATCTACGAAAACTTACACTACGTTAAAATTGATAATAAACTTTATTCCCTGCTTTCAAACGGCATTTTTAGTAAGCCAAATTTAATAACAAATATTGAAATAACTAAACTTTTTGAGTAAAATGAACTTTTATAAATACCAAGGTACTGGCAATGACTTTATACTTATTGATGGCAGATCAACAGATTTTAACCATAATGTAGCTTTGCTTTGTGATAGAAAATTTGGCATTGGTGCAGATGGATTGATGGTATTAAAAAATCATAAAGACTTTGATTTTGAGATGGTTTATTATAACAGCGATGGAAAAATTAGTTCTATGTGCGGCAATGGAGGAAGATGCATTGTTGCATTTGCGCAATTTTTAGGAATCATAGCAACCAAAACCACCTTTTTAGCGGTAGACGGAATGCATGAAGCTAAGATTTTAGAAAACCAAGTTTCACTGGGAATGAACGATGTTTCTGCAATAAAAGTTTATCAAAACATTGATTTAATAATAGATACTGGCTCGCCACACTACTTAAAGCAAATAACAGATTTAGCGTCATTAAATTTGTTAACAGAAGCAAGACAGATAAGGTATAATAATGATTTTAGCACCAATGGCATTAATGTAAATTTTATAGCATTGCATCAAGGCAAAGCTCATATCCGAACTTATGAACGAGGTGTAGAAGACGAAACATTGTCTTGCGGAACAGGTGTTACTGCAGCCGCATTGGCTATTCATCATTGGCAAAAAGAAGGGGAAGGAATATTTGAAAAAAAGATAATTACACAAGGTGGTGAGCTTGTGGTTATTTTTAGTTATACTAATCATATCGGTTATACTGATATTTTACTCCAAGGGCCTGCATTACAGGTTTTTAAAGGTGAAATATAGAACCACATACAAGTAAAAACTACATTGGCAAATGCTCAAAAAACAAGACTATTTGAGTGGCTGCAGCCTTTCCAACAATTGCCGCGAGTGATTCTAAATTTTGTTCCTTAATTTTTTTCACTGATTTAAATTTTCGAAGCAAAGCAGTTTTGCGCTCTTCGCCTATTCCAGGTATCTGATCTAGCACAGTTTCAAAATTAGCTTTATTTCTTTTTTTACGGTGTGCAGCAATACCAAATCTATGGGCTTCATCGCGCAATTGCTGTAAAATTTTTAGGGTTTCAGATTTTTTATCAATATATAATGGCACAGGATCTTCGGGATAAAATAATTCTTCTAACCGTTTTGCAATGCCGATAATCGCAATTTTTCCATAGCAATTTATATCTTTTAAGGCCGTTACTGCGCTGCTTAGCTGACCCTTTCCCCCATCTATCAAAATTAACTGAGGCAAGGGTGTATTTTCTTCCAGTAATCTGCTATATCGCCTGCTAACTACTTCATACATAGTAGCAAAATCATTTGGTCCCTCCACTGTTTTAACATTAAATATGCGGTACTCCTTTTTGCTAGGTTTTCCGTTTCTAAAAACCACACAGGCAGAAACCGGATTGGTGCCTTGCAAATTACTGTTGTCAAAACATTCGATATGAAGTGGAAGATCAATTAATCTTAAATCTTTTTGCATCAATGTCATTACCCGTTCTATTCTTAAATCTGGATTTAATTTTTCATACTGACTTAGTTTTTCATTTTTATAAAACAAGCAATTTTTTAAAGAAAGGTCTAATAGTTTTTTCTTGTCTCCCAATTTTGGTATGGTTTGCAAAAATCTATTTTCTTCTAAATCTAACAATATGGGTACAATGATTTCTTTATTGGGTGTAGCATATTGAGCGTGCACTTCGGCTATTGCAGTTAATAATACTTCTGACAAATCTTCTTCTAACTTGATACGCATTTCAATATTTCGGGTTTGTACAACGATGCCATTATTGACCCTTAAAAAATTTACAAAAGCAAAATTATTTTCTATCACTGCGTTAAAAACATCTACATTGCCAATGGTATGACTAACAATGGTAGATTTAGCTTGGTATTTTTGTAAATAATAGAGTTTATCTTTAAATTGCTGTGCTTTTTCGTATTGCATAGCCACTGCTGCTGCATTCATTAATGATTTTAGATGCATTTCCACCTCTCGCAAGTTTCCTTTTAATAAATGTTTGATGCTTTTTATTGATTCATCATATTCGGTTTCAGTTTGCAGGGCTTCACATGGGCCCAAACAATTTCCTATTTGGTAAGATAAACAGACTTTAAATTTTTTTTCATCAATATTTTTTTTGCTCAAATTAAGGTTACAATCTCTAATTGGATAAAGTTGTTTTATTAAGTCTAGCGCAGTATGCATTATTCGCACTGACGAATATGGACCAAAATATTCAGAGCCATCTGCCACAGGATTGCGCATTGCATATACTTTTGGAAAACGCTCGTTGGTTATTTTTATTAGTGGATAGCTTTTATCATCCTTTAAATTGATGTTGTACTTAGGCTGAAATTCTTTTATTAGGCTATTTTCTAGCAATAAAGCATCAAACTCAGTATCAACCACAGTATAGGTTATTGAAATAATCTGAGCTACTAAATGAGCTGTTTTTCTATTGCCGTGTTGCTTAGTAAAATAAGAAACCACCCTTTTTTTAACATTTTTGGCTTTCCCTACATATATGATGACGCCTTTTTTATCATGATATTTATAAATACCCGGATTTTGGGGTAAAGAAGTAAGACTTTCTTTTAAATTTTCAGGTATCACAATGGTGCAAAAATAAAACGAAAAACGGGTAAAATGTTATAACATTTATTTTTCTCATACAATGCCTTCCATTAAGAGCAAATTACCCTTATCAAAAACAATTTCTAAAAAACCATTCTCAGCTACAGCATTACTAGTGCTTAGCTGTTTGCCCATTGCAAGTGGCAAATTATTTAAAGGCCACTGCAGGTTTAATGCACAAACATTATTGGCAAATGGCCAAGGGATGATAGAAATGAAAGTGTCTTTTTTATACCATTTTTTAAATCCAGAAGAAACAGCAAAAATTTTGTGCCAATTATCCCAAAAAACTATTTTTGTGATGGGATAATGCCTAATAATAGTATCTAAATTAATTAAACTATGGTCTGTTCGCTCTCCTGTAGCCCATAAAACATGAATGTGGGTATAATTCCGCATTTGACAAATATTTATCCCTTTTTGCAAATCTGTAAAATTTTGATCTGGGGTGTGAATGATTTCTATATTGGGTCTATCTTTTAGTTTATCATGCACATTGGGTTCGCTATCAAAATCTCCACTAATGACATTAAAAGCGATGCCCAAATCTAAAACTCTTTGCAAAGCCCCATCTAATACCAGCACAAAAGGGCACCATTCTAGTAATTGGTCTAAAATTTCTCTTCTACAAGCAGCCCCATTTGCTATTATCAATGCAGGCTCTTGCCCATCTTTTACAAAATGATGTGACGACATAGGGTATAAACTAAAATCTAAGACTACAAAGTAAAACATTTTTTTGAAGAGTTGAAATTAAACCTTTAATTTTGTTGGCATAAAAATTTAATTTAGAAAATGCCTATAAGAATGAAAAAAGACGACTATGCCAGTAATAATCATCCAAACACCGATGGCGAAGGCAATATTTGTGGCGGAGGTATAGGAAAAGGGGCACTCGGTTTTTTGCTACCCTTATTATTTTTAGGATTAATTATTTTTGGCGGCTGGTATCTATTTAAAACTGGCCGTAATAGCGGCATTCCCGGCAGCAGTAAACAATCAGAGAGCTTATCACTAGGCTGCAAGATGAAGCCAAATGAGTATGAAAAAGCATTTGTTTTTGCAGCACCATCAGACAGAGAAAACTTGTTAGAAAACGTGAGTTTAGAAAAAAATTGCCCGAGTCCTAAAAACCAAGTTCAGCAAGGCCGCTGTGCAGTTTTGGGAAATGCATACGCAGCAAAAACAGTTATAGAGGCCATTGCAACAGGTAAAAACCCAATCGAAATTGCTTTTAGCCCATCTTTTTTATACAATCAAATAAGCTTACCAAACTGCCAAGGGGCTTATATAAACAAAGCAATGAAAGTGCAGCAAAAGAAGGGTGCTGTTCCTTTTAAGAATTTTGATGCCGCCCCTAACAAAGATGCCGCAATTGCGTTTATAAAAATAAACTTCTTATGACTAAAACAAAAAATAAATACCGAATTGGCCTACTTTTAGTAATTATTTCACTACTGATTTTAGCGTTTAAAACCGCAGACGACAATTTTGAAATAAGCAAAAATATAGAAATTTTTACATCGGTATACAAAGAAGTAAATTTGCAATATGTGGATGAAACGCGCTCTGGAGAGCTTATGCGGAAGAGCATAGATGCAATGCTTGGCTCATTAGACCCATATACAGTTTTTTACTCAGAAGCACAAGCAGAAGAAGCACTGACCCAGCACACCGGAGAATATGGGGGACTTGGTGTGGCGGTAGAAGTAATAGACAACTACATTGTGCTTATTGATATATTTGATGGCTATGCGGCACAAAAAGCTGGACTAAAAATAGGCGATAAATTAATAGCATCTGGCATAAAGTCATTAATTGGCAAAACCATAGAAGAATTAAGCCCAATAATGAAAGGAGCAGCAGGAACAAGCCTCAGTTTAACAATAGAAAGACCAGGCAAAGGGCAATTTATAAAAACGCTGACAAGAGAAGAAATCAAAGTAAAAAACGTGCCCTATTATGGCAAAGCAAAAAATAATGTGGGATATATCTATTTGGCAAATTTTATGCAAGATGCCAGTAAAGAGGTGCAAATAGCATTGGCAAACCTAAGAAAAGAAGGTTGCACTTCTTTTATTCTTGATTTGCGCAACAATCCTGGAGGATTTTTAATGGAGGCAGTAAATATTGTAAACCTTTTTATTCCCAAAAACGAGTTGGTTGTGTATACCCGCGGACGTTATGAAAACAATATTGTAAACTACAATACCACTTTTAACCCTGTGGAGCCAACAGCACCTTTGGTAATCTTAATTAATGGAAGGTCGGCCTCTGCATCAGAAATAGTGAGTGGAACACTGCAAGATTTAGATAGGGCAGTAGTTCTTGGCGAAAATTCTTTTGGCAAAGGCTTAGTGCAAAACACAAAAAATTTGCCTTATAGAACACAAATTAAAATTACTACTGCAAAATATTATACCCCTTCAGGCAGATGCATTCAATCATTAGATTATAGTCATAGAAATGCAGATGGGACAGTGGGAAAAGTAGCAGATTCGCTTCGCACAGCATTTAAAACCAAAAAAGGGCGCACTGTATATGATGGAGGTGGAATAAAACCTGATAAGCCATTGCCAGCAAACACTGCCCATGATCTTTTAAAATTATTAGAAACTAAAAACATATTGTTTGAATTTTCTGTAAATTATGTAAATAAGTTAGCTGAAAGTGAAATCATAGACGAAACATTTAATTTGCCAACAAAAGCAATGGAAGATTTTTACAGTTTTGTAAATCTAAACATTAATAAAATTCAAACCCCAGTAGATGCGCAAATTTTAACGCTAAAAAATAGTTTTATTAATTCGACAGAAAATACTGCAAATCTAAAAGCATTGGCAGACTTGCAAAGCAATATAGCTGTACAAAAAATAATGCAAATAAAAAAAGAACAAGCGCTTATTAGCCAAAGATTAAGCTTAGAAATTATCAGAATTTATGGCTTGCAGCCACTGTTTAACAAGGCACAATTTAGTAAAGATGAATTGGTGGTAGATGCAATTAAAACATTAGAATCGGCAGATTTATATCAACAAATATTAAAATAATAAACCTGGAATTATATATTTTTTTAGCATTGGCTGGCATAATAGGTGGCTTTTTGAGTGGATTGCTCGGCATTGGTGGGGCTTTAGTTTTTATACCTATAATTACGCATGTGATAGCGCCATTTTTATTAGGAGCAGAAGCTATTCCATACATTTTGGCAAATTCTTTTTGTATTGTTTTTATTGCAGGCGCTGCTGCAAGTTTTAAACAATATAAACTAGGCAATTATTACCCCCAACAGTCTATTTATACTGCTATTCCTGCAGCTTTTTGTTCGCTTATTGTGGCGGCAGTAGTTAAGTATTATAGCACTTATAATGGCGATGAATTGATTCAGTTTTTTAAATTTATTTTTTTGCTTTTGCTTGTTTTTATATTTTTTAATACGCTATTTGCAAATAGAAAAAAGGCGTTTTTTGGCATGCCAAATCAAATTGCAAACAAGAAATTTGTTTATACCGGAATAGGTGTTGGTTTTATAAGTGGGATTACAGGATTGGGCGGAGGGGTGTTAATGTTACCAATTTTTTCTCAATTTTTTAGATTAAAATATTCTATTGCTACTGCTATTTCATCACTTGTTATTCCACTGTTTACGCTTCCATCTCTTATTTATTACGCTTATCTTACTCCAACAGAAACCATTTACCCAAGTATGCAATTGGGCTATATTTGCCTGCCAATTGTATTGCCCACAATACCTTTTATCATTTTATGCTCACAATTGGGCGTAAAATTAAATCATAGGTTTCCTGTTTGGATTTTGAATGCTATTTTTGCACTCATTATTCTTATTAACATTTATAAAATTATTTTTTTGTGAAAAACTACATCATCATTTTAGCACTAACTGCTTATTCAAGCCATTTATTTGGCCAAAATCCAACATCAAACGAAACTCAAAATTACTATAAAAAGGTAATTAAACACCTTGCCTCAGACGAACTAGAGGGCAGACTATCTGGCATGGAAGGAGAAAAAAAATCTGCACAATTTATAAAAAAAGAGTTTATTGATGCGGGCTTGGTGGGAATAGAAAACGATTCTCTATATTTTCAACAATTTCCATATACTTTTCTTCGGCTGCCATCGCCAAAAACCACATTTTTATTGGTAACAAGAAGTGGCCCTTTGCCAGGCACATTAAATAAGTCATTTTTTCTATATTCTCAAACCTGCGATACTGGCTTGGCAAACACACTGGCATTTGATGCAGGATATGGTATGGTGGTAGAAAAAAAGAGTTATAATGATTATAAAAATTACACTCCACAAGACAGTGGTAAGGTTTTTTTAATAAAATTAGGTCATCCAGAGCTTGATAATCCACACAGTGAATTTGGATTAGTAGATAATATTCATAGCAAAATTGAATTGGCACTAAAATATCATGCCTCTGGCATAGTTTTTTATAACACAGATAGTATAACAGATTTGCCGACAGGAAAGTTAGATAAAACTACCAAGCCATTAAATATTCCTATTTTCTATACAAACCTTAGCTTTAATGCGACAGAAGTGATGGGTGTGGGCATGGAGTGTTATGTTTCTCATGTAAAATACCAAGCCACAAATGTTATTGCCCAAAAATGGCAATCATCAAAGAAAAAATATATTATATTTGGCGCACACCATGATCATTTAGGCTTTGGAGAAATGGGTGGAAGCAGGTCCGAAAACCAAGAAATACACAATGGTGCAGACGATAATGCAAGTGGTGTAGCAATGATGCTTCATTTAGCTAAAACCCTGCCAAAACATAGGGCTTTTAAAAAATACAATATGGTGTTTATTGCTTTTTCAGGTGAAGAATTAGGATTGTTGGGCTCTAAATATTTTGTGCAGAATATGGGTATAGATAGCAGCAAAGTTTTGTGTATGTTTAATTTTGATATGGTAGGCAGATTAAATCCTGAACACAACACGTTGGTTATAAATGGTGTTGGCACAAGCCCCTATTGGAAAAAAAGGATAAAAAAAATAAAGACAGATACAGCATTGCTAAAAATTACAACCACAGATGGCGGCATAGGTGCGTCAGACCACAGCTCTTTTTATTTAGCAAATATACCTGCCGTACACTTTTTTTCTGGACAACATCGAGAATATCACACGCCACAAGATGATGACTCATTAATCAATTATGCAGGCATGGAGCGCATAGAAAATTACACGGTAAAATTGGCTTGCAAGTATCCTAAGAAAAAAAGGAATTTTACACAAACTAAAAATTCTGCCACAAGCTTTCAAAAATTTAAAGTTACACTAGGAGTGATGCCAGATTACACATTTACTGGTGGAGGAATGCGAATAGACAATGTATCTATCGGCAAAACCGCAGATAAAGCAGGTTTGCAAAAAAATGATGTGATTATACAAATGGGCCTGCATAGCATTAGCAATGTAGAAAGCTATATGCATGCATTAACCCATTATAATAAAGGGGATACGGTAAACCTTCTTTTTTTAAGAAATGGGGTTCAACAAACTGTAAATATACTATTTGAATAAAAAAACATGAAAATTATAGACCACATTTCTTCTGCCAAAAAAACATTATTTTCATTTGAAATATTGCCGCCTTTAAAAGGTAAAAGCATCACTGATATCTATTCTGCAATAGACCCCCTATTAGCGTTTAATCCTTCATTTATAGATGTAACATATCACAGGGAGGATTATATTCTTAGAGAAAGAAAAGATGGTAGTTTTGACAAAATTGCAACTAAAAAAAGACCAGGTACAGTGGCCATTTGTGCTGCAATTATAAATAAGTATAAAATAGATGCTGTGCCGCATATTATTTGCGGTGGTTTTTCTAAAGATGATACAGAGAATGCCTTAATAGATCTAAATTTTTTAGGCATAGATTCGGTATTGGCATTGCGCGGAGACAATAAAAAAGGAGAACGCAATTTTGAGCCAGAACCAAGTGGACACAATAGCAGTTTAGAACTGATACACCAAATTAGCAATATGAATAATGGCATATACTTAGATGAAGAGCTTAAAAATGGGACGGACACTAATTTTTGTATTGGAGCTGCTTGCTATCCAGAGAAACATGCAGATGCTCCAAATCAAAGTACAGATTTAAAATTCCTAAAAAGAAAGGTAGATGTAGGCGCAGAATTTTTAGTTACCCAAATGTTTTTTGACAATGAATCTTATTTTAATTACCTAGAACGCTGCAAATTGTTTGGTATAAATGTGCCTATCATACCCGGCATAAAACCAATTACAACAAAACAACAGATGTTGCAATTGCCAAAAATTTTTAACATTAATTTGCCCGAAAATTTAACAGAAGAAATAGAAAGATGCAAAACAGACGAGGAGGTAGAAAAAGTTGGTATAGCATGGAGCATAGAACAGTGCAAGGAACTTATTAAACATGGAGTTCCCGTATTGCATTTTTATACTATGGGTAAAAGCAAAACTACGGCAGAAATAGCCAAGGCTATATTTTAATGTCAGGAATGATTGCAGCCACAGTTTATAAATCTACGGGTAGTTGGTACAAAATTAAAACAGAAAATGGTGAATGGTTGGATGCCAGAACAGCAGGCAAATTAAGGCTAAAAGGTATAAAAAGCACCAACCCCATTGCCGTAGGTGATTTGGTTGAATTTAGAATAGAGCCAGAAGTAAAGAACCAAGCAGTTATTACAGGCATAAAGGACAGACGGAATTATTTGGTGCGCAAATCAAATAAGCTGAGTAAATATAGCCAAGTATTGGCTGCCAATGTAGATTTATTGCTGATTATAGCTTCCCTAAAAGAGCCTGAAACAAGTTTGGGTTTTGTGGACAGATGCACCGTTTCTGCCATTGCCTATAATGTGCAGCCCGTAATTTGTTTTAATAAAATTGATATTTGGGATGAAGGTGATTGGGAAATTTTTGAAGATTTGAAGATTATTTATAAAAAAGCAGGTATATCCGTCATCAGTTCCTCTTGCCAAAAAGAAGGTAATATGCAAGCAATTCACGAAACCATTAAAGGAAAAAGGGTGTTGCTAAGTGGACATTCTGGTGTGGGTAAAAGCAGTATTCTCAATGCGCTGAGTCCAAAATTTGCTGCCAAAGTAGGTGCCATTTCTAAAACACAGTTAAGGGGAAAACACACCACGACATTTGCAGAGATGTTTGATTTGGACGATACAACACAGGTAATAGATACTCCAGGAATTAGAGATTTTGGCATTATAGATATTTCAGCTAATGAGTTGCCCAATTATTTTCCAGAGATGTTTGGATTGTTAGGGCAATGTAAATATTATAATTGCAAGCATATCAATGAGCCAGATTGTGCGGTAATCCATGCTTTGCAAGATGAAACAGTATCTCCTTCTCGATACCATTCTTATTTAAGTATTTTAGAAAATGATAATGTTTTTGATTAGG
>Ga0209390_10006541_pt1 | contig 15554 bp, 13 predicted proteins | sample BON01_FD_187212 | JGI IMG/M metagenome (GOLD analysis project Ga0209390, IMG submission 187212) | Freshwater microbial communities from Lake Bonney liftoff mats and glacier meltwater in Antarctica - BON-01 (SPAdes) (version 2) | ecosystem: Environmental > Aquatic > Freshwater > Ice > Glacier... | reverse complement strand
TACTCGCGCTCTTGACCAAGCCTCGACAACTCGCGAAGCTAGAGTTGATCACCGCCGCGTAACCAAAAATACCGGAAAAAACGGCGGCAGTGCCATTCGGGTCAGGACTCTTTACGGCGAGGTTGGGCGTGGCTAAACTCTGTGGATGCCCCGTCCCAAACGCGCCGACGAGAAGAATGCGATCTACCATGCCTTGAACCGTGGCAATGGACGATCGGTCATTTTCCACAAGGAAGGCGACTACGTAGCGTTTGAGAATATCCTTGCCCAAGGGCTTGTCCGCTATCCATGCCGCATTCTTTCGTATCAGTTGATGCCGAATCATTGGCACTTCGTGCTCCAACCGACCGAAGATGGAGGAATGAGCAATTTCTTGCGTTGGGTCACCCTGACGCATACGATGCGGTATCATGCCCATTACCACACAGCGGGCGAGGGACATGTTTACCAAGGCTGATTCAAGAGTTTCCCAGTCCAGGATGATGGCCATTTCCACGTTCTCTGCCGGTACGTCGAACGCAATGCACAGCGAGCCGAGTTGGTCGAGCGTGCGGAGGATTGGCGGTGGGGGTCTGGGTACCGTTGGGTTCAGCCGAGCGAACCTTTGCCACGGCTATTCTCGCCGTGGCCGTTGGCGCGTTCGGCAAACTGGATTCGCCGTGTCAACGAGGCGCTCGACGACAAGCAACTCGATGCGCTTCGCTGGTCGATCCGGCGTGGCAGTCCGTTCGGTCAAGCGAATTGGGTGGAGTCGATCGCCCGTCGACTGGACCTCGAATCGACGCTACGAGCACGCGGACGCCCGAAAAAGAAGCTCATTTAAACCGACAAACGAAACAAAGAGTTCTGACCCCTTTTCTTCGTCGAACCGCATCGCCATCCTTTGCATATTGGTCGAAACGTCAGTCATCTTGCTACCTCACCCCGACGAGCGTAAATTACTTGCACTACCTAGGAAACATATCAGCGACAGGGCCGCAATACCAGCACCGATCGCTCGCGACGATGTTTCTGGGATTCCAACACCAATGACGGATCCGGCTTTCAGGGGCGAGCGATGCCACGCGTTTTTGACAACATCGACCAAACACTGCTACCTGCGCTGAAGGAAACTCTTGCCGTTTCCGAGCGTGCCGATTTCTGTGTTGGCTACTTCAATCTTCGTGGTTGGAAAAAGCTCGACGCACTGGTCGATCAATGGAGCGGTGATGACGGCGAGTGTTGCCGCTTGCTCGTTGGAATGCAGGCGCTGCCTAAGGAAGAACTCGAAGAGGCGTTCGCGGTCATCCATGAAGATGAAGGAATCGACAACCAGACGGCGATTCAAAAGAAACGCGAATTGGCCAAAGAGTTTCGCGATCAACTGATGCTGGGCGCTCCGAGCAATGAAGACGAAGCGGGCCTTCGTCGGCTCTCGAAGCAACTTCGAGAAGGCAAGTTACGTGTGAAATTATTTTTGAGACACCGTCTACACGCGAAGCTGTACCTCGCGTTTCGCCAAGATCCGAACAACCCGATCATCGGATTCCTGGGAAGCAGCAATTTGACGTTTGCCGGATTACAGAGTCAAGGCGAGCTGAACGTTGACGTTCTTGATCATGATGCCTGTGGAAAGCTTCGTGATTGGTTCGAGGATCGTTGGACCGATCGCTGGTGCATCGACATCTCGAAGGAACTCGCCGACATCATCGACGAGAGCTGGGCCAGTCCTATTGATCGGCTGCCCTACCACATCTATTTGAAGATTGCTTTTCATCTGGCCGAGGAAGCGAGGAGCGGTCTGAAAGAGTTCAGTCTGCCACCCGAGTTCGAGTCGATCCTTTTCGATTTCCAAACCGCAGCCGTCAAGATCGCGGCACATCACTTGAACAAACGCGGCGGTGTCATGATCGGCGACGTCGTCGGTTTGGGTAAAACGATGATGGCGACCGCATTGGCCCGTATGATCGAAGACGAACAGGGAATCGAAACGCTGATCCTTTGCCCGAAAAATCTGGAGCCAATGTGGAACGATTATCGCGAGCGATTTGGACTTCGTGGCAAGGTTATGTCGACAAGTCGTGTGCAACGCGACTTACAGCACGAACGCCGATATCGGCTGGTCATGATCGACGAGAGCCACAACCTGCGGAACCGAGAAGGCAAGCGTTTCCTTGCGATCCAGGACTACATCACGGCCAACGACAGCAAAGTTGTCTTGCTAACCGCAACCCCGTACAACAAGAACTACGTCGATCTCTCCAATCAGCTTCGGCTGTTCTTAAAAGAGGATGCCGATCTCGGTATTCGCCCCGAAGAGTACATCCGCCAGATTGGTGAAACCGAATTCATTCGACGCCACCAATGCAGTCCAAAGTCAATCGCAGCGTTCGAGAAAAGTGTGGAGACCGACGACTGGCGTGAGTTGATGCGGCTGTACATGGTTCGTCGGACTCGGACGTTCGTCAAGCAGAACTATGCCGATGTCGATTGCGGAAAGTGTGGAACCCGAATCCTCGCGAGTGAGTCCCAGTGTTCGTCTTGTAATAGCGGACGTTCGGGCAGCAACCGTCCTTACCTTACTTTCAGCGATGGGACACGTGCCCCGTTCCCCGATCGCGTGCCGAAGACAGTTCGGTTTGAACTGGATGATGATGATCCCTCCGATCAATATGCTTCGTTATACAGCGATGCCGTCGTTCGACGCATCAACCGTCTGGAACTGCCGCGATACGGACTGGGTAACTACATTCACGAAACGCCCAGGCTTCCACCGAAGCCAGCCGAAGCCCGCGTCATCAATGACCTATCGAGGGCGGGCAAACGCTTGATGGGGTTTTGCCGAACCAATCTCTTCAAGCGTTTGGAAAGTAGCGGGCTTGCGTTCCTGCAGTCCATCGAGCGACACGTACTTCGCAATTTCGTCTACTTACACGCACTCGGAAATGCACTTGAAATACCGATCGGTTCGCAAGATGCGTCGTTGTTAGACGCTAGCTTCCACGATGAGGAGTTTGACCTCTTTGATGACAGTACCAACAGCGGTGACTCAAGCGATTTCGATAGAGTCACGTCGCGTAGCGAAGACGACTATGCAGCAGCCGCCGCCACAGTTTATTCACTTTACTCAGGCAAATTCAAACGGCGTTTCAAGTGGTTACCTGCCGCTCGCTTTGTGCCTGAGTTAGCACGAGATCTGCGGAAAGACGCGAGGTCGCTAATTAAATTGCTAAAAGAATGTGGCTTTTGGAATTCGGAAACCGACGCCAAATTGAACGCTTTGCACGACTTGGTGTCAAAGCATCACTTTTCCGACAAGGTGCTCGTGTTCACGCAGTTTGCCGACACCGCTTACTACTTGAAGCAGCAGCTAGAAGCACGCGGAGTCGACGGAGTGGGAGTCGCCACCGGACAGACAGCCGATCCAACCGCTGTCGCCTGGAGGTTCAGCCCGGTCAGTAATAAGAAAGCCGATCGAATATCGCCGAGCGAGGAGCTACGTGTCCTCATCGCCACGGACGTACTTAGCGAAGGCCAGAACCTGCAGGACTCAGCCGTCGTTGTCAACTTTGACATTCCGTGGGCGATCATTCGGTTGATCCAACGGGCCGGTCGTGTGGACCGAATCGGCCAACAAGCCAACGAAATTCTTTGCTACACCTTTCTTCCCGCCGCTGGCGTCGAACGCATCATCCGTTTGCGTGGCCGCGTCCAACAGCGACTTCGTGAAAACGCTGAAGTGGTGGGTACGGATGAAGCGTTCTTCGAGAATGACCCGACCGAACCGAACCTGGTTGATCTTTACAATGAACAAGCCGGCATTCTTGATGGCGAAGCCGACACTGAGATCGACTTATCGTCCTATGCATTCCAGATTTGGGACAACGCCATTAAGGCTGATCCGAGCCTAGCGCACATTGTCCCCAACCTTCCCAGTGTTGTGTTCGCCACCAAGGGACACCAGCCGACGGAGACAAGACCTGACGGTGTTCTGATTTATGCGAGAACGACCGAACGCACCAATGCGCTCGCGTGGATAAACCAGAATGGCGAAAGCGTTAGTGAGTCTCAATACGCGATCTTAAAAGCCGCCGCCTGCGAGCCAGACACTCCGGCGCTTTCGAGGCAAGATCAGCACCACGAGCTGGTTCGCAAGGGTATCGAAGTGATTGCAACCGAAGAAAAACAATCCGGTGGTCAACTTGGTCGGCCTTCCGGTGCTAGATTCCGTATTTATGAGCGGATGAAACGTTTTGTCGACGATGTGAAAGTCAACGAACCGCTGTTTGACGTCAAGGAGCTTGAAAGAGCGATCGGCGATATTTACGGACATCCGTTGCGTCCATTGGCAGTTGACATCCTCAATCGCCTCCTCAAGACCGGCATTACGGATGCTGACCTTGCCCAGCGCATGATGGAGCTACGGGCCGAAGGAAGGCTTTGCATCATCACGGGGGATGATAACGAACACCGGGACACTCAAATCATCTGCTCGATGGGGCTCAAGGTCGAATAGACAAATTGCTATGAAAATAAACTTAAAACGAACCCGGCGGCTGCTCAACGACTTTGAATTCGATCGGCTGTTCGTTGAAGAACTCGGCTGGTCGCGATCTTCCATTCCTGTGATTTCAGGGATTGCCAACAGCGACTACGACGCACGCCCGATCGCAGAACTCGCTGGCGTCGTCGTTGTGGAAGTTGCCAGTAGTACCGGCGGAATACCGGACGCAAGGAATCGCAAGCTTTATCAGCGTGAGGTCACCAAACTCTATCACGAGAATCTGTTGATCTTTGTCGACCAGCAACGCTCTCAAAGTCTGTGGTATTGGGTAAAACGCGTTGACGGCAAAAGTAAACCCTTCAACCATTACTTCAGCAAAGGTCAACCAGGCGATTTGTTCCTTGGCAAGCTGAACCAGATGGTGTTCGAGCTTTCCGAGTTCGATCGTGATGGACCAATCAGCGTCGTCGAAGTTGCCAATCGACTTCGGGATGCGCTGGACGTCGAACAGACAACCAAAAAGTTCTTTGGTGATTTTCAAGTCGAGCACGTTCGATTCCTGGAGGACATTGGTGGAATATCGGATGAACGTCAGCGACGATGGTATGCGTCGGTTCTAATAAACCGCCTGATGTTCATTTACTTCCTGCAAATGAAACCGCCTGGTTTCCTGGATGGTGGCAACACGCGGTATCTTCGATCGAAGCTAGAGGAATCAAAGAAACGGGGCAAGAACCGCTACTACAAAGACTTTCTACAGGCCCTTTTCTTTGAAGGCTTTGCCAAACCACGTGAAAATCGGTCACAAGAAGCCAACGAGCTTATCGGTGACATCAAATACCTTAACGGTGGACTCTTTCTACCGCACAAAATTGAGCAGGAATTACATTCAAAGATCAAAGTTCCCGATCAAGCTTTTGAAAATCTGTTCGATCTCTTCGAGCGTTATACTTGGCATCTCGACGACACGCCTGGAGGTCAAGCGGACGAAATCAATCCCGACGTTCTCGGGTATATTTTCGAGAAGTACATCAATCAGAAAGCGTTCGGAGCTTACTATACGCGAACCGAAATAACGGAATACCTGTGTGAACGAACGATCGATCGGCTCATTCTTGAAGCCGTTGCCGAGCACCGTGATGATGCATCCGATCCACCGGAGTCAGTCGTCGACTTACTTCTTCACCTGGACGCACCTCTTTGCAAAGTCCTTCTTGAAGAGATCCTGCCCGGCCTGAGTTTGCTCGATCCCGCTTGCGGTAGCGGTGCGTTCCTCGTCGCAGCGATGAAAACGCTGATTTCGATCTACTCTGCGGTCATTGGCCGAATCAAGTTTCTCGGCGACGCCGAGTTGACAAATTGGCTTGCCAACGTCGAACGAGATCATCCCAACGTCGGCTACTTCATCAAAAAGCGAATCATCACCGACAATCTATTCGGTGTCGACATCATGGAAGAGGCGACCGAGATCGCCAAGCTGCGATTATTTCTCGCGTTGGTCGCTTCGGCTGAAAGCGTGGACCACCTCGAGCCGCTTCCGAACATTGACTTCAACGTCATGGCTGGTAACTCATTGATCGGTTTGATCCATGTGGACGAGTCTCGCTTCGACCAAGACGAAGGGTCATCTAAAGGAGCTAGACAGCACAGTTTCTTAGGCGGGCAAATTGCCGAGGGTTACCGTGCCGTTCTGGATGACAAAGCCAAGAGCATTTCGCTGTATCGCGAGCATTCGTTCAAGCCCTCCGACGACGATGCGGGAGCGCAGGCAGATCGTCTGCTAATGTTACGTGACGCAATTCAAAAGGTCCGACATGAATCCATCCCGAAGCTGGACTGGATTTTGCTTGGTGAATTTAAGTCGCTTGGCATTAAGTTTGAACAGGCCACCTGGGACGATGCGAAGGGAAAAGCTGGCAAAGCGAAGAAAAGAGAACTCACGTCGAACGATATCGAGTCGCTGCAGCCGTTTCACTGGGGATTTGAGTTCTCTCAGATCATCAACGAGCGGGGTGGATTCGACGCGATAATCACAAATCCACCTTGGGATGTGATCAAGCCGAACGGCAAAGAGTTCTTCGAGCAGTTTTCTGATTTGGTATCCAAGAAGAAAATGTCGATTAAGGAATTCAAAAACATACAACGTGAATTGCTCAAATTGTCAGGGATACGCAAGCAATGGATTAGCTATTTGAGCTCTTTTCCTTTCATAACGGCGTACTATCGGTCGGCCGCTGAGTATTCAAATCAAGTGAGCGTCATCAATGGAAAGAAAGCCGGATCGGATACCAATCTTTATCGTTTATTTGTTGAGCGATGTAAGAGCCTGCTACGCAGAGGTGGGGAGTGCGGGGTCGTTATTCCCGGCGGTATCTACTCTGACTTGGGAACCAAGCAACTTCGAGAAATGCTCTTCTCAGAAACTGAGATTACGGGGTTATTCTGTTTTGAAAATCGAAAAGAGATTTTTGAGAATGTTCACCGTAGCTTCAAATTTGTGATTCTCACATTTGAAAATGGAGGGAGAACAGATTCGTTCCCAGCGGCATTCATGCGGCATGATGTAGGGGATTTAACCGCATTTCCTGAGGAAGGAAGTATTGAGATACCAGTATCGTTAGTTAGGTCTTTGTCACCCGACTCTTTGTCGGTTATGGAGTTTACCTCGAAGACGGATGTAACAATAGTTAAGAAAATGCAGCAGTTCCCTGCTTTAGGGACAGTTTGTAAAGGTAGTTGGAGCGTCAAACTCTACCGCGAGTTTGACATGACCAATGACAGTGACCTTTTCAAAGAAAAGGCGACCAGTCGGCGAATTCCGCTATTTGAAGGTAAGATGATCCACCAGTTCTCTGACAGGTGGGATGCAAATACTCGCTACTGGATTGATGAAGCTGAGGGATCAGAGAGGCTCTCCCGTTCATCGGGCCAAGTCGAGGACGATGAACTGGCATTCAACCGTTTCCGTCTTGGAGTGCGATCAATTGCACGCTCTACAGACGTCCGCACTCTAATTGTTGGGCCGATTGCAAAACGAGTCTTCTGCGGCAACTCGATCTTGGTGCTCAAGCGAGATTCGGATCACAGGATTTCCGATGCAGAGTGTTTGGTAGCTCAATCGTTAATGAATAGCTTTGTCGTGGATTATTATCTTCGCCAGATGGTGTCGGCAAATATCAACATGTTCTTTGTCTATCAATTACCAGTACCACGCCTGCAATCAGGCAATGAATGGTTCAACGAGATCGTGGAGCGTGCTGCAAAGCTAATTTGCACAACGCCCGAGTACGATGAACTGGCCGCGGACGTCGGCATTGGCAGTCATCGCCAGGGCATCACCGATCATGCGGGACGTCAACGACTCAGAGCGGAACTCGACGGAATCATCGCTCACATCTACGGCCTCTCGGAGTCCGAGTTCGCCCACATCTTAAAAACATTCCCCCTTGTTCCCGATCCCGACAAGATCGCCACACGAAACGCGTTCCGAGACGTCGAACGAGGATTAATTCAATGACGAAGAAACCACCGCTTTCGATGTTCGAGGTCAGGCAGTTCAAGGCGATTCGCGAAAGCGGTAAAGTCAAGTTCGGTTGGCTGACGTGCTTCATCGGCAACAATGGCGTCGGCAAAAGCAGTCTGATCGAAGCGTTGGAAACGTTTCGCGACATCGTCGTCGAAGACCTCGACTTTGCAATGGATCGCTGGCGCGGCCTTGAGCACGTCATGAACAAGTCGCCCGAGCGTGTCTTAGTTGAATTGGAGCCAGGACAGTCCCGGATGTCACACCCAATGATGTTTGGTTTCAACTGGTCATGGGCAGGGGACACTTTTCGTGGCCAGCAATTCATTGCTCCCAACCAAGGCGGCAACGGAATCTCGATCTATCGCGAAAAACTTACCAGCACGATAAACCGATCCACCGAGATTTGGACTCGCCATTACGACGGGCGATGTAATTACGCTGCCAATGGAGGACCAACAGAAACGCATGAACAAATGGCCGAGCGGATGGGCGTCCGCAAACTTGACCCGGGTGAATCACTGTTTGAAATTCACGAGATGGCCGAGTGGCAGTTCCTCGCATTGAATCCTGACAACATGGGCCGCCCCAAGCGTCAACGCCGAGCCGCTAAGAGAGTTCGGCTTGATCGCGACGGTTCCAACATCGCGGAATACCTGAATGAGATTTTAGAGCTCGATCCCGCAGCGTTTCAAGGGATCATTGACGCGATGGCGTATGTACTACCCTACGCCGTCGATATGCAGCCCACGGTGACTTCCGAGCTGGAACGTGCTTTCTACCTGAAGTTAAAGGAGGAATCGTTTGAGGTCCCTGGTTGGCTGCTCTCAAGCGGAACCCTCCGCATCGTCGCCATTCTTGCATGTTTGCGACACCCTAAGCCACCGCCGCTACTTGTTATCGAGGAAATCGAAAACGGACTGGATCCGAGAACACTGCATCTTGTGGTTGAAGAGATTCGCGTAGCGATAGCCGCGCAGACGACGCAGGTTGTCTTCACGACTCACTCGCCCTATTTGCTGGATCTGTTGGACCTAAGTCATATCGTCGTTGTTGAACGCGAGGAGGGACAACCAATTTTTCGACGACCAGATGTTAAGCGACTCTCGGATTGGTCGGAAAAATTCGCGCCTGGAAAACTCTACACCATGGATCTTTTAACCGTCGAGGGTGAGCAATGAAAGTCGGTTTGCTGGTAGAGTGCGGACGCGAGGGTCCAGAGGCAGTTATCATTCCGAGGTTGATCGAATTATTAGGATCGGAATATGGAGCCGATATTGAAGTTGTGGTTCGCCCAATGAGTGACAAGCGACAGCTTCTCACTGATTGTGGAATCGCAACTAAGGTGCTTCTCGACAGAGGATGCGAACGCGTCGTCATTGTCTGGGATGAAGTTCCGTCCTGGCCCGACAAGAATCTGAAACCCTGCTGGCATAATGACCGTCAAACCGCACTTGCAAACTTGGAAGCTTCAGGTGTTTCCGCTGACAAGGCGTTTTTGGTTTGCATCGAGCGGGAGTTTGAGTCTTGGTTGCTATGCGACGATGGGATGATCAGTCGATTGCTCTCGCGACCAACACACCCGGTGCGCTGCCCGAAGCAGCGCAGTCCAGATCGAGACGGAAGCCCCAAAAGCACGATGATGCGGCTATTCAAGGAACTGGCGGGTGCCTCTTACGTTGACGTGATCTACGCGAAGCGAATCGCTAATGAAATTCAGTCCTTGAACAAGGTGAAGAAGTGCAAGACGTTTAAGCGTTTCGCTCTAAAACTTGCTGACCTGGAGATCTGATGACTGAGCGCACCCTTCAAATCCTTCAAGACCTCGAAGCCGTTCGGGAGAACTTGCTCGCGTTGTCCGACGACATTTGGTTGTCGATCGACCACAACGATGCCGATGCGCTTGAAGAGGGTGTTGAGTTTAAACGGACATACAACGCCAAACTATCGGCCTTCGACGCGTTGTCTTCGGAGCTATCGCAACTCGTTCAGCAGTTCACTCGCGTTGACTTGGCCGAGGAAGAGGAATCGGGAGAAGATGATACGCAGAGTAACGAGCGGATCATCGAGCAACTCAACCGCGAACAACCGTTTTCGATCGACGAGGACTTCACGTTCAAACGCCCCCACGGTTTCATTCTCGATGGACAAGCCACGACCGGCATCACGACATGGCGTCGGTTGTACGAACTCGTTTGCATCACGCTGCTACGCCGCGATCACGACTTGTTCGTGACGCTGATCGACCACGAGAAATTTGTATCCAGCCGTGGCCACCGACAATTCACGACCGACCCCAAAGAGCTACGAAGCCCGAGCAAAATCTCTGGCCCCCTCACCAGTGGCAGCCCCCTCACCCCGACCCTCTCCCCCGCAAAGCCGGGGGAGAGGGAGCAGGAGTTGTACACCGAAATTAACTTGTCGGCCAATGGTCTGCGTGACGTGATCCGCAATTTGTTAACTGTCTACGCAATTCCTCGCGAAAGCCTGCAGATTTTCCTGCGAGAAGACCGCGACGCGGGTAAAGTTCCATACGTTCAACATCGGGAGTGACCAAACGTGTCACGCCCGATCTTACAATGAAGCCAGGAGAGTTTTGATGTCGATACCTGACTGGACCGCTTCAGGCGTTTTGCCGCCGATTGATCCGCTTGCTCCGGTAAGCGGTCCGCGATCGCCGTATCGCTCGTCGATGGATGACGTGATTTTGCGTTTCGGGACGTCCACGCCGCGGCGAGAAATCCTCGACGGCTGGTTGAACTATCGGAAATCGCTGCATAGTGCGGGCATTGTGGATGGATTCCAGTGGATCGACGGAAGCTTTCTCGAAGACATCGAAATGACGCAGTCGCGACCGCCCAACGACATTGACTGTGTCACGTTTTACCGCCTGCCGTTCGGCGTATCGGATCAGGATTTGATCGAATCAGAACCCGAATTGTTTGTAAACCCGCAGGTCAAAGCAAGATTTAAAGTGGATGCGTACACAACGAACCTTGGCTTGCCCGCCAATCTCTTGGTGAGTCAAAGTTGCTACTGGTACAGCGTGTGGTCGCACCGACGCGACCTCAATTGGAAAGGCTTTGTCGAGGTCGATCTAAACCCGAGCGATGATCCAACGGCTTCCAAACTTTTAGCTTCACTAACTTTGGAGGGAAAGTCATGATTCTTTCCGATGAGAGACGGCTTCGCAGCGAGATCGAAACGGTTAGCAAGATGCTTGCCGAAATTCCGAAAGAGTTTGCAATTGATCGCATGGGTTTGGAATCACGGATCGAAGTGCTTCAGCGAGAACTATCGCAGTTGCCGAGCAAACCATCGGCCGCCAAAGCGAGGCTGACGTTTCGTGGTCGACCCGTTGTCGGGTCAAAGGGAATCTTTGCTGACTTTGCATCCAAAGCAACGGCAGCGTTCAGCGAGTTGGTCACGGTGTTGGCGGCTGCGCAATCGAAACCGGTGGCGTGGACCGGTCCAATTTCCAACCGTGAAGAGACACAGCTGCTGGTCACGGGGACTGCCACGGGATCGTTCGGGTTTGAACTCGAAGAGCACGTGCTCCAATCAATCGTGCCGGAAATCGAATCCCCGATCGCAAGTGCGTTAGCGCAGAGTCGGAATTTGCTGGAAAGCGTTGTTGGCGACGACGACGAACTGACGGAATCCATTGCCGGCTTAGACGAGCGTGCCGTCACCAATTTGCGCCGTTTTCTAGAGGTGATGGTGACGAACGACGCGGTGTGTTGTTTGTCGTATCGTGATCGCGATTTCGGGTTCCGAGACGTTTCGCAGGTGCGACTCGGATTAGAGCGATTGGACCGAGATAATTTTCATGAAGAAACAGCATCGTACTCGGGTGTTTTCCTAGGTATTTTGCCGACTCGTCGGACGTTCGAGTTCAAAGTGGCAAGTGAGGAGACGGTGATCAGCGGCAAGATTGGGAGCGAGATCTCGGCTCCAGACGAAATCAATTTGAACCTAGGTACCGTTGTTTCTATCACGTTAGTTGCAACGCGGCTCGGCCACGGGCGGGCGAAGTATGTGCTGAAAGAATTACCAATTTGGGGTGACACGGCGTCAAGCTCTATTGGAAATGGTGGACAGGATGACTAGTTTTGACGCCCACTCAATCAGATTCCGTGGCTAGAGGAGCTGTGTCCCGGATGGTGAAGCCCGACAATTCAAAACTTACCGATGTTGTGGATACATCGCTGGTTCACACAGTTCGCCAAGGCAGTGCGAATTGGCCGGCGGCGGTTAGCGGCACCGATTATGAGTCGCTCAATATCATCGGTGATCCGACCGTCTTGTCTCGTCACACACTCGCGATCTTTTGCTCGTCAAAATGTCCTGGCGACGCGATTCTAAATGTCACGAAGTGGATCGGTGAACTCGCTGATGATCCACGGATTTCCGTCGTGAGTGGCTTTCACTCGGCGATGGAAAAGAGTTTCCTTGAGATCTTGTTAGAGGGGCAATGCGGCCTCATCATTTGTCCAGCGCGAAGCCTTGTGCGCTATCGCGTTCCCCTCGCGTTCAAGCCAGGGATCTCGGCAAAGAGGCTTGCGATCATCTCCTCCCTTCCCGAGTCGATTCGATCGAATTCAGCCGCTTCTTCGCTTCAGCGGAATCGCTTGGTAGCCGATCTCGCAACGAAAATAGTCTTCACCTACGCGGCCGAAGGCAGCCGGACCGAACAATTTGGACTGGCGCTGCTTGGCAACGGCAGGGCGGTGCAGTGCCTGGACACTGGTTGCAACACGCTGCTGTCCGCGGGTGCTAAACTGATGTCCTTGGAATCGTGAATTTTGGAGGATGGTTTTGCAGCAATGATCGCAGCCGGGGCACAATCGATAGAGCGTTTTTTAAGTGGTCATCGCCTGCGCGGGTTGTTCATCGACGAACTCGGCTGGGACCATGCCTCGGCTGACTTCGAGCTATCGCTCGATGACGAGAATTTTTGTTTCGAGGCATTGGCATCGAAGCGGGGTTTCATGGCAATCCAGTGCCAAGTCCATCGCACGGTGCTCGCAAATCGAGGACTGCTCCGGCATTTGCAACGCTTAGTGTCGCGGCGGTACCACGAACACATCGTGGTTTTCTATTGCGACGAACCTGGCAAGCAAGTTTGGCAGTGGTCAACAATTCGGGAAGACGGCAAACGCCTACGGCATCGGGAACATCCTTTCTTTTCCAGTAAGCCACCGGCGGCGCTGCTGTCTCGTTTGCAGTTGCTTCGATTTACGTTGGAGGAGGAAGAATCGGCAACGCTGGTCGACGCTGTCACGAGGGTTCGGTCTGCGCTGGACGTCACGTCTGAACAGGAACTGTTTGCTCGCTGTCCGAATTTCGCCCGCGAGAGCGACTCGCTGGCGGTCCGAATGCGTGATGGGGACAAGCAAGCGTTCGATGAGTTCGTTCTCTTTCATCGAAATCTTGCGGCGAAAGCATCGCGAATGCTGATTCGGTGGGTCGGATTGGATGCGGAGGACGCAGAGCAGATCGCAATGCTGGGTGTCATCGAAGCGGCGAAACGTTTTGACCCTGCCAAGGGATACCAGTTTTCGACTTACGCGAGTTATTGGATTCGACAGCAGTGCCAACGGCATGGGGTGAATGAGGGCTTGTTGATCCGATTTCCTGGCTACATTTTTTGGCCGGCTTATAAGTTTGAATTTGAGCACCGCCGTTTACTGGCGACGTACGGGAGTGCGATACCCGACGACGAGTATGATGCTCAACTCGTTGAATTCGGGATTGAGCGATCTCACTGGGAGACGTATTCCTTGGCGAGAGATTCGTTGTGCTTCTCTGATCTCGATCGTGACCAGTTTGACGAGATCCGTTCGATTCGCTCGACTGACGAACCGATTCTGGATCGTATCGTTGAAGATGAGATGACACAGGCCGTACTTGGCGAGATGGTTGATCTGCGAGAACGTGATTGTCAGATCATTGGTGCTCGTTACGGGTTGGTCCATGAAGAGATGACGCTTCAGCAGTGCGCTGAAGTCCTCGGGATTACCCGCGAGCGTGTTCGACAAATTCAATCGCGAGGCGAAGACGAACTACGCAACGCGATGCGGTTTAACTTCCCGGATTTTTTTGAAGATGAAGAAAGCGAGAGTCGGGTTGGTTCCTTGGAAAGTGTGGACTCGGATTCGTAAGTCGAGGTCGCCGACATGCCAGAAACCCAGCCAATTGAAATTGTCGCTCTCCGTAGTGATCTAACACCTAACGACGTACGCATCGCTAACGAACACCTTGAGACAACAGATCGAGAACCTATGACCCACGGTCTCTAGTGCCAAGGTCTATACGATCTACGAGACGATTGGAAGCCTCTGTTTCCACAGGACATCGTAGTCCAAATCTGTGATTAGGGTTGTCTTTGCTAGATACTAGGACTCTTTACTGCTAGGTTGGGGGTGGCTAAACTCTGTGGATGCCCCGCCCCAAACGCGCCGACGAGAAGAATGCGATCTACCATGCCTTGAACCGTGGCAATGGACGAGCGGTCATTTTCCACAAGGAAGGCGACTACGAAGCGTTTGAGAATATTCTTGCCGAAGGGCTTGTTCGCTATCCACGCCGCATTCTTTCGTATCAGTTGATGCCGAATCTTTGGCACTTCGTGCTCCAACCGACCGAAGGTGGAGGAATGAGCAGTTTCTTGCGTTGGGTCACCCTGACGCATACGATGCGGTACCACGCCCACTACAACGCAGCGGGCGAGGGACATGTTTACCAAGGCCGGTTCAAGAGTTTCCCAGTCCAGGATGATGGCCATTTCCACGTTCTCTGCCGGTACGTCGAACGCAATGCACAGCGAGCCGAGTTGGTCGAGCGTGCGGAGGATTGGCGGTGGGGGTCTGGGTACCGTAAGCGTATCTGAGCACGGTTATTGACGGGTGGTTTAGGTTGGTGGATTTCCTTTTGGTTTCCAGGAGATCTTATGTTACCAATGTCCAAGACCCAGCGAATTCAACTTTGGCTTGACCGACTCAGGCGACAGGCCGCTTCCCAACTTACCGTGGCCGATTTTTGTCGGCTCGATCAAATTTCAGTGGCCTCTTTCTATAAGTGGAAACTCCGACTGTCCCAAAGTGTTGACTCGGTGCCAAGTGTTGACTCCGTGCCAAGTGTTGACTCCGTGCCAAGTGTTGACTCCGTGCCAAGTGTTGACTCCGTGCCAAAGCGTCGCCAAGACAAATCCGCCGCTTCGCACAGGTTCACTGAACTGGTTGTCCAATCGGCAAACACGCCTCACGCAAACACGCCTCACGCAAACCTTCCTCACGCAAACCTTCCTCACGCAAACCTTCCTCACGCAACCACTCCTCACGCAAACACTTCGGCGCAAGCAACCACTCCTCACGCGACTCTGCCGGGTGGGATCACGATCTGGCTGGGCACTCAACCACAGGTCGCTGCGTTGATTGTCGATCGCCTGCTGCAACACACTCTGCCGCTGGCCGCAAAGCAGGTGCTGTGATGTTGAACTTTAATCGCAACCACAGGATCTTTGTTCACACTGGCGTCACCGATATG
>Ga0209390_10006538_pt1 | contig 15557 bp, 15 predicted proteins | sample BON01_FD_187212 | JGI IMG/M metagenome (GOLD analysis project Ga0209390, IMG submission 187212) | Freshwater microbial communities from Lake Bonney liftoff mats and glacier meltwater in Antarctica - BON-01 (SPAdes) (version 2) | ecosystem: Environmental > Aquatic > Freshwater > Ice > Glacier... | reverse complement strand
GCCCGTCTTAGTCTCGCTGTGTCAGACACAACATCGTTTCTGTTCTCACACTTGTCACACAAAACAGCCGATGTCTTGGGAACGGTTCGCTCCAAAGACCCCCCGCCGACTCAGATTGGTGAGGACACCGCTCTTACTCGATCAGCGTCACCGGTCCCGCTTACACTTATTCCAGCATCACGAGTCGTAGCTGTAGGTACCTAGCTGGCTACGCGGCAACCCGCTTCTCACGAGCCGGGTGCCCTAGGGAAAGATGTGGCCCTGGGCTACCTGGTGCGGGGCAAGTCGTGAGTCTGAGGGAACAACCACGTGTTGTTCCTGGGGGTTCCGTGACCAGCCTGGGTGCTGGAAGGAGAAGCTATGCGCGATTCAACCTATTCCCTTTACACCTTTCGTGGCGTGAAGCCGCGAGCACAGTGGGACCCCCGCGTGCTCGACGATCTCGAGGGGGGACATCGAGTCCAAGGATGTGGGCGAGGTGAGCATTGTGGCCCGCGATGCTGTGTCGGCGAAGAAGCGCTGCGAAGAAGGCCGTTGGGTGCGACTGCGCCACACCGCAACCCGGGCACTCTTACCTGGGGAACTCAGTGCTCAGGCACGGGAACTCATGGTGGCGGATGCTGCTTTTGACCAGGCCTGGGTGCCCCTAATCGATGCGATCGAGAGGGCCAGCGGTGACTACGCCATCGGATCCTGGGTGCACATTACTTTCCTCAGTGAGAAAAACCGCTTTCACCCGTCTGGAAGTCCGTTCGTGAGCGTGAGAGTGCTGAATGGCGGGCACGGGTACCTCCAGGTGGGTGGTGACAACACACACAGTTATCTTCCCGGTGCAGCAGAAACCCTGGTTCCACGGGGGTGGGTGGAACCCATTTACAACTACCAGCTCGGGTTCGCATCAAAATTACCTCCGGGCTTTACCCTCACCCAGGCTCTCCACCGGGGGCTCTCTGCGCTGACGTCAGCGATGGAGTACAGCAGCGACGACTATCTGCTCATCACCGGCGAAGCAGCGTGCGCTATGTCGTTCCTCGATGCGTTTCATCCGACACCAAAAGGGCAACTGATCTATCACCACCTGCCGGTTACCGAGGAGGTGCGCGCCGCTCTTCAGGCTAAAATGCGACCCTTTGGGGGGTACAACCCCCGAAAACTCACCACAGAAGCCCGGGAGGCCTTCCTCCAACGCAACAAGTCCAAGCCCGGCATCCACGACTGGACAGACGACGTGATCGAAGAAGCACAGTTTCGGGGGATATTGGGTCTAGGGAGGCGCCGCTTGGGAGTGTTGAGGAAATATTGGGTAACGGACTCCGCGGCCGCCGGTCGTTAGCCTCACCGGTGAGCGGTGTCGAGCGTTCTCGATTTCGCTCGCATTAGGGGCAAAATTTTGTGCGCTCCGCCGACAGGGGTTCTGGTTCGGAGCTCGCGGGTCATCGCTGACCGCAGATGCGGCGGGGAGCAGTGGTCACTCGGGGGACGCAGTGTTTGCTCGGCGTAGAAAACGTCCCACAGTCACTGCTGCCTGAGCGACAAGCCAGAGAAAGAGCCTGCCCGGGTGTTTTTTGGTGAGGGAAAGTGTTCTGTGGGTTATTTATCGCTCTTGAAGATACGTCCTGCGACACGAATGATGGTGGCGCGGGGGATAAACGGTTGGACACCACTCATCATTTTGTTGGTTCGTCCCACCACCACACTCGGGGGTGACTTCTTCTTTTCGAGTGCTCTAAAGGCTGTGTCGACGACATCACTTACGGGGGCTAGAACACTGCTGGCGACCCTTCCACCGGCAACATCAAAGAACTCGGTGGCGGTGCCACCGGGCGAGAGCGCCAGGGCTTTTACGCCTGTGCCCTCAAGTTCGCCCCAGAGGGCTTCGGTGAAGGAGAGAACATACGCTTTGGTAGCGGCATAGATAGCCATGTTGGGAATAGGTTGGTAAGCGGCGGTTGAGGCAACATTAATGATGGTTCCCACTTTTCGACCCACCATGGCCGGAACGAAAATGTTCGTCAGTTGCGTGAGGGCGAGAACGTTGAGATTGATTTCGTCAGTGAGTACCCCAAGGTCTTCATCAGCGACTAAGCCGATGTGGCCAAAGCCCGCGTTGTTGACCAGAATGTCGACTGTGGCGGAGCCGATTTTCTTGGCGAGGCCGGCAGCGCCATTCGATTTGGAGAGGTCAGCGTCGATGACGGTGACCTCCACGGTGTGGAGGGCGCGTATTTCTTCGGCAAGCGTCTCAAGCCGATCGCGTCGACGCGCCACGATGATCAGATGTGCACCCCGGGCAGCAAACTCTCGGGCGAACGCGGCGCCAATTCCACTGCTGGCACCGGTAATAAGGGCTGTTTGATTGTGATAACTCATAGATGAAGGTTAACAGCCGCTCCTATGTGCGTGATGTCACATCGGCACCTGACGAAGCAGTCTCCCGGCTTTTTCGTCTCGGGGATTTGGCTCACTCCGCGTTCCAGGAAGCGGGTTAGAGGCTCAGTGATATCCCCGCAATAATAATCACGAAGAGCAAAAATCCTGCAAAGGACACCCATCCGAGGATGATGCCGGCGATTGCGAGCCCCGAGCCGGCCTCGTTGGTGCGCTTGATTTGGCTGAGTGCGACGTGGCCAAGAATGGCCCCGACGATACTGAATCCGAGGATGGAAAGAATCAATGACGCAATGGCGAGCCCGTTGGTGCGGACGGCAACAGCTGGTTGAGACACGGGTGTCTTCATTTCAATAAAGGCTCAGGGCCCAAATATGGCGCGGTGACCTTGTCCTTGCCACATCACGCCGTCATTCCCCTAGACAAGGACAGCGTGCACTGTGCCCGTCGGGGAAACCGGGGGTGCTCTGCGCCCCGTCAGAGCTGAGACTGACCCAAGCTTCGCGGCGTTCCCCTCCGCCATGTGTCGGAGGGGATGGAGGAGCAATGTCTTGTTGGAGCCGTGTTTGGCAAGGCGAGAGAAGGTCTGTATCTGATTTTTACGTCCTGTGCCGTTTTCTGCACCAGACGCTCCTGCGAGCAGATTGCCCTGATCCTTTCGCCTACTCCGCAAAGAAGGCAATTTCAGTGGCGTCACCCACCAGGCGGTGCACGATATTGGCCCTGAGGACAGGGTTAGCCAACATGACGGCTGTTGAAGCTGGCGACGCGACCGAATTGCTGTGGGATTAATGAGAGCGACGGTGCCAGCGCCACACTGAGTGCCAAGGGCGAAACGAATCTGCGGTCTGCAGGAGCCTGGCTCGAACTGTTCTGCCGAGGGTGCCAAGCTCGCGACAAGGCGTCTGGGAAGTCCTGGAGTTAAAGCTGAGCAATCGGGGTCCAGCTCAACCTTTACCGGTTGTTACTTGTTCTGAAAGAGGGTCTCGATTCCACCGTCGATAGATAGAGATACCCCATTCGTGGACCCCGCAAAGGGGTTTGCTAAATAGAGAATTGCATCTGCGACTTCCTCGGGACTCACCAGACGCCCGTGGGGTTGACGCGCGTTGAGTTTGCGACGTTGCTCTTCAGGATTATCGGAGGCGTCGAAGAGCCCTTTGAGCCAGGGCGTGTCTGTGGTTCCGGGGCAGACTGCGTTGAACCGCACACCGTCACCCAGGTAGTCAGCAGCCATGGCCCTAGTCATTGCCACAACAGCACCTTTCGTAGCGGTGTACAGGACTCGATCAGGGAACCCTGTGAGGGCCACAGCGGAACCCAGATTAACAACTGAGGCCGGACTAGCTACCTTGAGGTGCTCAATGGTGGCCCGAATGACCCGGGTGGTGCCAAGCACATTGATGTCCCACACCCGCGCCCATTCGGCCTCTTCGTTATCGACCACTTTTCCTATTGCCGCCACACCAGCACAGTTCACGACCACATTGATAGTGCTCCACTCGTCGACCAGTTGAGCGACGGCGACGTCGACCGACAGTTTCTGCGCGACATCAACGTCAAAAAATCGGACATTTTTTTTATCACCAAAAACCATTGGCGGGGGTTTTAGGTCAAATACCGCGACCCGCGCTCCCTCTTCGAGGAGACGTCTGACCGTTGCGAAACCTATGCCTGATGAGCCGCCCGTAACGATGGCTACTTTTCCTTGAAAACGTCCTCGGCTCATTTTTGGTTCACTCTCTTCAGATAACATTTTGTCGCTGTTGACCTAGATGTTGGATTTCCAGGTGCATGGCATCGCCAGACTTGAGGTAGGGAAATCGACCGGAGAGTCCAACCCCTTCGGGGGTGCCCGTCAGGACCACGTCGCCAGGCTCCAGCACTGTAAACTGACTGAGATCCCTGACGATGGTGGGCACATCAAAAATCATGTCCGAGGTGTTCGAGTTTTGTCTTATTTCACCGTTCACGGCACATGTCATTTGGAGGTGACCTGCGTCGACATCCTGCTGAGGTATTAGGGAAGGACCAAGCGGGAGGAAGCCTGGACCGCTTTTCCCCTTTGACCATTGCCCCCCGGACACTTCCAGTTGCCAGTAGCGCTCCGAGAGATCGTTGGCAACAGTAAAACCCACCACGTAGTCCAAGGGGTTTTCCTCCGGGGTGATCTGCCACGCACGTTTCCCAACAACAATGGCAAGCTCGACTTCCCAATCGAGTTTTCCCATCCCACGCGGGGCAAAGAAGTCGTCATCAGGACCCGCGACAGTGTGGGGTGGTTTCATAAAAACAACAATTCTCTCAGGCGGTTGCGCACCACCCTCAGCGGCATGTTTGGCGTAATTCATGCCTATGCAATAGACCGCTCCTGGCCGAGCAATGGGAGCGCCAATCCTCACCTGCGCGCTTGCCGGAGTGGGTTTCAGGGATGCAAAAGCTTCGTGCACTCGAGAGACAGGATTGCTAGCCAGAAACGCAGCGTCGATGTCGGCGGTAAGAGGCGTCAAGTCGTATTGGCTGCCGTCGATAACCGCCACGGGAATCTCTTTACCTAAGGGCCCACGTCGCTGAAATTCAACCTTCATGTTTTGTCTCAGTCTTTCTTCTCAATGGTTAGCCGCACGTCAGGTTGATTGGTGCGAGTCCGGTAGCGAAACCCGCGACATGCGCGTTTGTGTCGAGAGGGATTGCCCGCCCGCCAGGGGTGTGCCCACACCGCCGCGCTGCTCGCCGTTTGGGCCGAACCCTTCACCGGGGAGCACGTTGGAAGGCTCGACGGCTATGGAGTAGAGGCGTTGGAACCATGGCCAGCCCTCTAACGCATGGGCTTCCATCCACAGCCAGGCGTGGGGGAAGGTCGAGGTGTCCCACTGGAGACTGATTCCAAAACCTTGGGTGGGACTAACAAAGACAGCCTCGGTCAAGCTGCTGCCCTCGTTCTTTGACACAAAATCCGTCAATGCGCCGAAAAAAGACTTCCCGCTGTGGGGTCCCGGAAGGGATATAGACCCTTGGATGGGACCCTCCGGCAGGACAAGTGACGGGCTTCCGGTGACATTCTTATCCGCGAGATTCCCCGGTGCGTTGGCGTCGGAGATTACTTTGTGTGCCTCCGTGAGCAGGTAGCTGTGCTCATCAAGAAAAGGGTGGCCCAGCGCCGGATGTTGCAAGAACCTGAAGGAAACGGTGCGAGGAGAGAGGTTGGTAACAGTGTCGGTGACAACTAATGTGCCAGCTTCTACCTCGATGGTTCTGTTGAGTTTGAGAGGAGCCGTGACTAAGAGCGTCTCGAGACGGGCGGACGAGGCGGTTCTCTCTTGCAGGTCCCATGTGGTTAGAGACGCCTCACCGTGATATCCCTGGACTACACCGTCGTGCTCTCGCTCAGCCCCGCTGTTGGGGATGAGAATCTGCCACCCGCCGGGATAGCCGTCAATCCAATTTGTCATCGAGTGCGAGAAAGCACCCTTTCGAGGTGAGACCTGCCCTGTTGGGGATTGAGCGAGCACTTCGATACCCGTTTGCCGGTCCACAACCGAGACAATATCGGCGCCTCTACTCGGAGTGAACGTCACCGCAAGGTCCTTGGACTCAAGGGTCACACGCATTATCTAACCCCTGAACTTTGCTACCGGCATGCCGACGGCGCCATGACCCTGAACTTCAAAAATGGCGCCCGCATCTGGATCCTTAGCGGGATCGACTCCCAGAGCGGCCGAGGTAACCCAGAGCTGGTCCAGGCCATCCCCGACGAAAGCACACGAGGTGGGTTGCGACGTCGGCATGGAGATTGTTTGCAGCAGAATTCCCTCGGGGCTGAACTCGTGAAGTGCCGAAGCAGAAAATTCGGCAATCCAGAGATGCCCACGCGTATCCACCGCTAAACCGTCTGGCAGACCCGGGAACATTTCGGGGCCCATAAGCACCTCTGATTGGGTGTCCATTTGAGAGGAACCAGGGTCGTAACCATACTTACGGACTACACGTTCTAGAGAGTCAACCAGATAAAACGTGTGTCCATCAGGGCTCCATCCAAGCCCGTTAGGGAGCGTCAATCCCTCAAGCACTAGCGAGGGCTCCCAGTCTTTGTCCATTCTCCACAACCCACCACGACCTGGCTCAAAGTCGAGTTCGCAGCTGCCAGACCAGTAGACGCCGCGAGGATCAGTTTTTGCATCGTTCATCCTTAGGCCAGGGGCAAGGATTTTACGGTGGTGGGTCTCCCCACCCTCAGCATCAAATCCCATGAAGCCTGACGCCACAGCCGCAACCAAGCCTCCGGTTTCTCGGGGGGCAACCGCTCCGACGGACTCGGCAATAGTAAAGGTCTTAGTCACTTTTGAGTCGAGAGAGGTTTGGTGGACCTCGCCTGCAACGATGTCCACCCAATACACAGAGCCGGTTTCTTTGTGCCATACCGGCCCCTCTCCAACCTGTGCGCGGGAAGGAAAGATATTGATGACATTGGTCAAGGGGGTGACTCCTCTGTATGGTGGAAATTCTGTGATGGACTGTTCTGAACGCTCAGGATGCGAAGTAACTCGGGTACAGTCGCCGCAATTCTGGGATGCTATCAAAAATGCGTGTGGAGTGACTTTGGAGTGTCTTTGTTCCAAGCTCAGCGTCCTGGGTTCTGAGCGCATCCACAATCGACTGGTGTTCGTGAACGGTCTCCAAGTCTTGAACCCACAGAGGAAGTCCGAGGCGGCGCAACCTGTCCAGCTGAATTTTAGTGCCGCGCACCACTTCCCAAACCTGGCCGATGCCAGCCAATTCAAAAACTTTCTGGTGGATTTGTTCGTCGGTTTGGAAAAATAATTCCAGGTTTCCCTCCGCGCCGGCCTGTTTGTTTTGGTCCACCGCGGCTTGAATTTCTCGTGTGTCGGGTGCGGAATCCTTGATTGCCCTCAGGAACGCCTTGCCCTCTAGAGCGCCGCGAATGAAGACTGCTCCTTCAACTTCTCGAACAGAAATAGGCTCGATTCGACCTCCTACCTGAGGCGTTACCGAAACCAGCCCCAAATCCACGAGGCGCGCTAGAGCTTCACGCACAGGGGACCGGCCCACAGCCAGTGATTCGGTGAGGGAGGATTCAGAGACGGATGTTCCCGGCGGCAGTTGAAGATTTCGAATGGCTTCTTTGAGATGTTCGAAAACCAGGTCCGAAAGTCGAGTGCGAGAAGTTTCCCTGACGACCGCCGAGATTCCTGTAAGCCCGTGTGGGTGTTGACCCGGCCCTTTGCGGTCAGGCAGCGTGGGTGGTTTGTCATCAGGCGGGGAATTCATGCACATCAAAGTATCACAATCATCCGCTTTCTAGTATTTTTGTTTACTAGTATGTTAGTTCTATGATAGGTTTCTGAGTTAATAACCGACTTATCGAAGGAGATAAGAAATGAGAAAGCCAAAGTTCATAAAGTATGGGACAGCTCTTGTCGCTCTGTCTTTTGCTCTGGTTGGGTGTAGCGCTCCTGCCCCAACCCCCGCCGCTACGGAAGAAACTGCTGAGGTCTCGCAAGTTTCAGACAGCCTGAAGATCGGGCTAATCATGCTGATAGGAGATAGTTACTATCAGGGAATCCTCGAGGGATTAACAGAAGTAGCTGATGCTGACGGCGCCGAGCTCATTACCGCCACGTCCAACGCCGACCCCGCGCAGGAAGCGGCCGCAATCGCCAACATGATTCAGGCTGAGGTTGATGTTATCTTCATGGAACCTGCAGCGGAGGAAGCGTCACTTGCGTCGATGAAGTTGATCAGGGACGCTGGCATCGTCCTGATCTGTTATGGAAACTGCACAGGTGCGACGGCAGATCCAGCCAACGTCGACGGGTCTATTCAGTCCGACAACACAGCGCTTGGCACGGCAACTGGCGACGCCGCAGCGATCTATATCTTGGATAATTTCGGAGATTCCGTCTCAGTTGCCCTCCTGAACTGCGATACGTGGCTCACTTGCAAGATGCGAAAAGACGGTTTCCTGCAGGCTCTTGAAGCCGCAGGAATCACGGTGGATATCGTCTCGGACCAGGAGGCCTACGTGATCGACAAGGCAGTATCCGTCGCAGCAAATATTCTCACAGCAAACCCGGGTGTGGATATATTTTGGTCCGCAAATGAGGGCGGTACTGCGGGGCTCGTAATCGGAACCGAAGGCTCTGGCAAGCCAGTCTTCGGAACGGACATCTCTACTCAGATTGCTGAATTCGTCCTCGACCCCGAGGGAATGATGCAAGTCACGACTGGACAAGACCCTGTCAATACAATCAAAGGCGCTTACGAAATGGCCAAGCGCTTGATTGCTGGTGAAACTCTCGCTGAGCACAGTGTGGAGCTGCCCGGGATCGTTTACGACCGCTCCAGTCCAGCCACAACTGAGGCTTTCCTCGCCGGCTAGCCCCACTGCAAAACAATCCACGTTGTGGTGGTGGGTCTATCAAATGCTCACCACCACAATGGTTTGAGGTCTAGAAGGGATATTTCTTGTGAGCGACTTGGTGCTGTCTTGCAAAAGTGTGACAAAAAGTTTTGGACCAGTCATCGCGCTGCGTGATGTAGATTTTGATCTCCACAGAGGAGAAGTCAGGGCGCTCCTGGGGAAAAATGGGGCAGGCAAATCCACGCTGGTGAACTTGATTTCTGGGGCCTTCAAGCCTGACTCTGGGTCAATTGAACTCGATGGACAGAAAGTAGTGTGGTCCGGACCCAGTGCGGCCCAAGCCGGCGGCATCGCCGTCGTCCATCAAGAGTTCAGCCTGGTCCCCGGTCTGAGCGTTGCCGAGAATATTACGTTGGGCCGTTGGCCCCAAAACTTGGGAGTCATTGACATCGCCCGGGTGCGAGAAATAGCTCATTCGTCCTTGGAGCAGCTTGGTGTGGAGATATCGCTGTCTGCTGAAGCTCAATCCCTTTCTTCGGCGGAACAGCAACTCGTCGAAATTGCGAAAGCGCTGGTGGGAAATCCCCGCGTGTTAATCCTTGACGAGCCAACTAGTGCACTTGACTCGCGGGAAGTGGAAACACTCCTCGGTCTCATCCGCCGCCTCGCCTCGACGGGTATATCCGTGATCTATGTGTCCCACCGGATGAAGGAAATACCCTTGGTAGCCGATACTTTGACTATTTTGCGTGATGGTGAAGAAATCAGTACCCAAGATGTTGCCGCCGTTTCATCGGAACAAGTGGCGTCTTTGATTAGTGGCCAGCCCGAAAAATCCGCCAGAGTGATTGCTCCTCGGCCGCGTTCGGGTCGGGTGGTTCTTGAAGCTAGAGGAATCTCTTACGCAGGGCGCCTGAACAACGCGTCTTTTTCTCTTGAAGCCGGTGAAGTGCTTGGTCTGGGAGGGTTACTTGGCTCGGGTCGGACCGAACTTCTTCAGTCCATTGTCGGGATGCTTCGCGGTTCGACAGGGACAGTCCTTCTCAACGGGGAAGAAATCCAACGGAGGTCGCCCCGGAAAATGCTTAACCTTGGTTTGGGGTACACCCCCGAAGACCGAAAAGGGTGGGGAATCTTTCCGGTCCTAGGACTCGATGAAAACATTCTGGTTTCCGCGCGAGGAAGAGTGCTTCCCAAATTTCGACGGAGTTTGTACAGAGAGCGCCGGATAGTTGCAGACAGCATCGGGTCGCTGCATATCCAAGCGTCTTCCCCTCAGCAGGAAATTGGGACTATTTCCGGCGGCAATCAGCAGAAAGCGGTCATTGGGCGCGCATTGGCGGCAAATCTCCAGATTCTCCTGCTTGATGAACCGACCCGAGGAGTCGATCTGGAGGCTAAGGCGCAGCTCTATGACGTTATACGCGGACTCGCCAACGAGGGGATTTCGATAATTTTTGTCTCCTCAGAACTTGAGGAAATACCGGAAGTCTGCGATCGCGCGCTCATTCTCAGGAATGGGCATGTCCATGAAGAAGTCAAAGGCTGGGAAGCAAGTCCGGAAAAAATATTGGCTCTAGCAATGAAACAGGAGGACGTCCATGAGTAATGAAGCACCTGGAGTGATTCGAGGAAAGCAATTATGGAGCGCCATCAGAAGCTGGGAATCATTGGGGCTCATGGTAGCTGTCGTTGTTTTGTACGCCTCCCTATCGGTAGCCTCACCACTTTTTTTCACACTCAGCAATCAGCTTGCGATTCTTCAGAATGCGGCTTTCTTTGGCATTGTCGCTTTTGCGATGGCATTAGTGATTGTTTCTGGGGAAATAGATATTTCTGTGGGGTCCCAGGCTGCATTGTCTTCATCCATGCTCGGCGTCCTCATCACCAACCAGGGAGTTTCTATGCCTGTCGCAGTGGTTATTGTGATGGCCAGCGCAGCGTTGACGGGGACGTTCACGGGCGTCATGCGTGCGTACTTTGGGGTGCCCACCTTCATTTCGACACTCGCGATGTATTTCATCCTGCGCGGTATGGCGCAATTACTGACAAGAAACTTTCCCTTCCCCATTGATCGCGATCTGTTCTTTTATTGGGGATCGGGTAAGCTCTTTGACACGATTCCGGTCGCGGCCATCTATCTCCTGTTGGCGGCACTTGTTGTCGGGTTCATTGCTCGGAAAACAGTATTTGGCCGCTCTGTATATGCCGTGGGTGGAAATATCAAGGCGGCCACTCTCTCGGGAATCGCCGTTCGCCGAGTGAAAATATTGGTGATGCTGATTTCCGCACTGGCCGCTTCCATCGCAGGTCTTCTCCAGTCAGCGCAGCTTTCATCGGGCAACAGCACCATTGCGATTGGGCTTGAATTCGACGCCATCGCGGCCACGATTATTGGGGGCACTGCTCTCACAGGCGGGAAGGGGACTGTCCTTGGCACAGCCATCGGAGTAGTCATTATCGCCGCCTTACTCAATGGGATGGTCCTTCTTGGAGTGAATCCTTACGCGCAGCAAGTAGTCCGAGGAGCAATCGTGCTCATCGCGGTCGTTGTGAACGTCTGGCGCTCTAGGCGGACATTGGCTTAGTCAATCCCACACATAACAAAGAAAGAAAAAATGAAAAAAGATACTGACCAAAAGCTTTTTGAGCTCATTCGGGAGAAGCTCTACACCCCCGCCGTCGGAGATATTCTTGACTCGGTCGGCCACGCGAAGCAGTTTCTTCCTCACAAGATTCGACCTCTCGATCCCGCCATGAAAATTGTCGGACGGGCGATGCCCGTTTTGGTGTCGGATGTTTACGGCGTGCAACAGAAGCCGTATGGACTCCTCACGGAAGCCCTTGATCAGCTCCAACCCAACGAGATTTACGTCGCTTCACGGACGGTCCAACCTGTGGCGATGTGGGGAGAGCTCCTCACTGCGGCAGCGAAATACCGGGGTGCAGCGGGCGCCATCATGGATGGTTACTACCGTGATACGCCGCAGATTCTCAAACAAAACTTTCCTTTGTTTGGTTGGGGTTCTTCGGGAGAGGACTCATCTCTGCGCGCTTCAGTCCGAGATTTTAGGACTGAGATTGAAATTGGCGGGGTCAAAATCACCCCGGGAGACCTAATCATTGGCGATATCGATGGACTTCTGGTCGTTCCTCGCGAGGTTGAGGCAGAAGTAATTGAATTGGCATTGAGTAAAGTCGGCATGGAAAACGAGATCCTGGCTGAGATCACTTTGGGAATGAGTGCAACAGAGGCTTTCTCACGCTACGGGATTTTGTGATGATGATTAGCCTTCGAATTAACGAGAATAAATAATGAAAGCAGAAGGTCGGCATGCTGGGCATGTAGTTGTGGTGACTGGGTCTTCGAGTGGCATCGGGAAAGGAGTGGCGTTTACTTTTGCCAAAAACGGCGCTTCGGTTGTTGTCCACGGCCTCACCGAGGGGCCAGTTACCGACACAGTGGTGGACATAAGGGCGATCGGCGGTTTAGCTGTGGGAGTGCACGGCGATGTTGCTGAGGCTTCAACGCATGACGACATTGTTGACGCGGCAATGAGGGAATTTGGTCGAATCGATCACCTCGTTGCTTCGGCGGGGATTCAAACTTATGGAGACTCATTGACGACTTCTGCCAAAGACTTTGACCGGGTATTTGCCGTTAATGTTCGCGGAGTGTTCCTGGCTGTTCAAGCCTCGATCCCGCAGATTCGTAAGAATAAGGGAACGGTATCGATTATCTCTTCCGTACAGGGAGTGGCGACCCAAAAAAATGTTGTCGGATATTCGATGTCAAAAGGAGCGCTTAACGCGATGGCGCGTGCTTTTGCTGTTGATGAAGCCGAGCACGGGGTAAGAGTGAATGTGATTTTGCCGGGCTCCATCGACACTCCGATGTTGCGCACGTCTGCTCGTCAATGGTCGGATGGGACGGACGCTGGCGAGGCGAATGTCATCCGAGATTGGGGGCTCTCTAGCCCGCTACGGCGGGTCGGGAAACCGGAGGAAGTTGGAGAGATGTGTTCCTTTCTCGCCAGCGGCTTAGCAAGCTTCGTCACGGGAGCCGAGATTCGTGTAGACGGAGGGCTACTTGCTCAACTTGGGGAGGATTTGCCGGCGTCCCCTGATTAATTCGCTTCTTTATTGTTGGCCCCGGAGTTTTAGGAAGAATGTCGAAAGGACCCATAACCATGATTAAGCTCAGCGAGTTACTTCCACCTAGGCCAGAAGACTCCTGGAAGATTCTTCGTCAAATTGGAATCGACAACGTTGTCGGCGTTCTCAATGGAGGGGAGGAAGACCGGCGAATGTTCTCTTCTGTCGGGGGGAAAGGCTGGGATGAGGATGAGCGCGACGAGGTTGCGTGGGGCCGCAAAGCTCTCAAAGACAACATTGATATCTACGAGCGGTGGGGTTTCAACCTGGTCGCAATGGAAGACACCCCTCCCATGGACCGGATTCGACTCGGTCAAGAGGGGCGGGACGAAGAGATAGACCACTTTATAGAGCAGGTGAAGGCCCTCGGATCACTGGGCATCGCCACACTTGCCTACAACTGGATGGCCCTCAGTAGCTGGGGGAGGACTGACATTCAGATCAAGGATCGTGGTGGCGCCTTCGTTACCGGTTACAGTCGGTCCATCGGTCAGGCAAAGCCAAATCTTCTGGAACCGGGATCGGTAACTGTCGAGACCATGTGGGACTCGCTCACCTATTTCCTCAAAGCTGTGCTTCCTGAAGCAGAAAAATCTGGGGTCCGTCTTGCCATGCACCCGGACGACCCGCCGCAACACATGGACCGCGGAGTGCCACGGATTATGAGCTCCGTAGCTGACTATCGACGGCTCATCGCTATCTTCCCCTCGTTTTCCAATGGCGTGACGCTCTGTCAGGGAAATTTTGCGCTCATGCCAGAAGTGCTCAACGATGAAACCTCCATCCCGGAAGTCATCCGTGAGTTTGGGTCTGAAAGGATTCCTTTCGTGCATTTTAGGGATGTCCGGGGAAATGTTGATGAGTTTCGGGAGACGTTCCATGACGATGGTCAGACGGATATGGCCGCCTGCATTGAGGCCTATAAAGAGATTGGTTTCGAAGGTCCTATGCGACCAGACCATGTTCCTACCCTTCAGGGGGAGTCAAATGACCGACCAGGATACGAGATGCTCGGTCGGCTATTTGCGGTTGGCTATATCCGGGGTCTCGAACATTCTGTCTATGGGCACCCATCGACCCGTGTTTCGGACCCCAGCCCCTCGACGTAATCCTGCGATAGACGGTGGTCTTTGATGATTGTCATTAGCGGTCGCGGACTGTGATAACGCTAATCTCATGGAGATTAGCTCGTGGCGAAAAATTGGAGGAACAATGAGAAGTCGGCAGAGCGTGGGCAGACACCCTGTCCTGGATCAACTGGCTAAGACCGGGTTTGATTCGGAGCAGCTTGAACAATCTGTTGCGAGGTCTGCGGTGTGGTCGAGAGATGCGTCTCACTTCCAGATCCATCCGGGGAGCACCTTGCGGGCTCGGGACATCAGTGATATCTCCGACATTTTGGCGGCTGCCAATCTCACGAAGACGCCTGTAACATTTCGCTCAGGCGGCTCTTCCCTCAGCGGCCAGACCCTGGGGACCGGGTTGATCGTCGATACCCGCACGGGTTTTCAGTCAATTATTGACATTCAGGACGGTTTCGTCACGGCCCAAGTGGGAGTGACCCTCGCGCGACTCAATGGTCACCTTCTCCGCAGGGGGAAAAAGGTGGGCCCGGACCCGGCCTCCCTGGTCTCGAGCACTCTGGGTGGCGCGGTCAGCAATAATTCCAGTGGTATGACATGCGGCACCATGTTCAACAGCTACGCGACTATCCATAGCGCCCAGATCGTATTTTCCGACGGTCAAGTTTTCAACTCAGCAGGGCCGGATGCGGATGCTCGTCTGAGACAAATGAAGCCAGAGCTCTTTGTCTTCCTCGAAGCCAAACGTGACCAGATTAGGCGCACTCCAAAAATGGTTGCGACCCTCCAGCGCATCTTCACATTGAAGAACACGATGGGCTACAGCCTGAATGCTTTTCTCGACTACGACCGGCCCGTCGACATTTTGACCCACTTAATGGTCGGAAGCGAAGGAACGTTGGGTTTCTTAGGTGAGATAACGATTGGTCTGGTGCCGGTCTACAAGTTCAAATCCACGACTCTGCTCTTATTTGACAGCCTTGATCAGGCGAACGACTCCTTGACGTCGATTATTGGGCATGCACCGGCCGCGATTGAACTGATGGATCGAACTTCCCTCGCTGCTCTGGAGGGTGAGGGCCTGCTGCCTAAGGAAGTTATGGACAGGATTTCCGCGCAGTCTGCGGCGGTCTTGGTCGAGTTTGAGTCGGACAACCACGACGAGCTTGATGCCGTGGCTACGCAATTTGGAGAGGCTTTCGAAGAAGCAGTGGTTTTCGGAGGAGTCACAGAATCGTCGCTGCGCAATCGACTCTGGGCAATGCGCAAAAATCTCTACGCGATTGTCGCTAAAGCCAGACCCCCAGGCACCACCGCCTTATTAGAGGATGTTGCTGTCCCGCCGGCAAAGCTCACATATGCGTGCAAGGAAATTGCGCGCATGTGTGAGCTGCATGGTTACGGTACCCCGGTAATCTTCGGTCATGTACGGGATGGAAACATCCATTTCATGATTTCGGATGACTTCTCTCAACCTCAGCGCATCGCAGCGTTTGAGAACTTCACCAAAGATATGGTCGCCTTGATCCTCGGGCTGGGGGGAAATCTGA
>Ga0209390_10006537_pt1 | contig 15558 bp, 13 predicted proteins | sample BON01_FD_187212 | JGI IMG/M metagenome (GOLD analysis project Ga0209390, IMG submission 187212) | Freshwater microbial communities from Lake Bonney liftoff mats and glacier meltwater in Antarctica - BON-01 (SPAdes) (version 2) | ecosystem: Environmental > Aquatic > Freshwater > Ice > Glacier... | reverse complement strand
CCCGCAGCGGGTGCAGTCGGAGGCGCGGAGCTCATCTCCAACCCCGCAGCGGGTGCAGTCGGAGGCGCGGAGCCCATCTCCAACCCCGCAGCGGTTGCAGTCGGAGGTGCGGAGCCCATCTCCATCCCCGCAGCGGTTGCAGTCGGAGGCGCGGAGCCCATCTCCATCCCCGCAGCGGTTGCAGTCGGAGGCGCGGAGCCCATCTCCATCCCCGCAGCGGTTGCAGTCGGAGGCGCGGAGCCCATCACCAACCTTGCAGCGTCAGCAGCCGAAGGCGCGGAGCCCATCTCCAACCCCGCAGCGGTTGCAGTCGGAGGCGCGGAGCCCATCTCCAACCCCGCAGCGGCAGCAGTCGGAGGTGCGGTGCCCATATCCAACCTCGCAGCGGCAGCAGCCGGAGGCGCGGGTGTGACACCGAACCTTGACGGGGTCCAAGTGGCGGCATCCAACCTCGACGGAGGCGCGGTTGCGGTACCGAACCTCGACGGAGGCGCGGTTGCGGCACCGAACCTTGACGGAGGCGCGGTTGCGGCACCGAACCTCGACGGAGGCGCGGTTACGGCACCGAACCTCGACGGGGTCCAGGTGGCGGCATCCAACCTCGGTGCAGGTGTTGACCAGGCGACTGCATCGACCATAGTCACAGGTGGAGACGCAGGCAAATTCCGTCCGTTCGACGTTGATGGTACTGGCGGCAGATTGGGCGCGACTATCTCGAGCTCTGGTGGCATTGGGGGCGGATTGGGTGCATTCAACTTCGGTGGCCTTGGCAGCGGAGCGGCTGCATCGAGCTTCGGTGGCCTTGGCAGCGGAGCGGCTGCATCGAGCTTCGGTGGCCTTGGCAGCGGAGCGGCTGCATCGAGCTTCGGTGGCCTTGGCAGCGGAGCGGCTGCACTGAGCTTCGGTGGCCTTGGCAGCGGAGCGGCTGCACTGAGCTTCGGTGGCCTTGGCAGCGGAGCGGCTGCACTGAGCTTGGGTGGCCTTGGCAGCGGAGTGGCTGCACTGAGCTTTGGCGGTGTATCGAGCTTTGGCGGCGGCGGGGGGGGCGATGCGGCGATCCTTACTGGAGCCGGTAATTCCCAAGCAGTTGCTCCTCGTAATCGCATTCGCACAAAGTGCCCCCCCCCCTCCGACAGACACGCACACGCCCTCGCCCGCATCTCACCAAGACCAGTCCATTTTTTTGGCAGGTCTCGACGGACTGCTCACATTGCAGTCGATGGCTCCCGTCGACTCCAAGTTGACCACGCCTGCTCACGCTTCTGTGCCCAACTCACAACCTGCGCTCGACTCACAGCATTCGACCACCGCACAAGCTCTGGATACGAGCCTTGACACCCCGGTTGAGTAGGTGCAGCCAGTTTGACCATTACACACAGCACTTCAGAGTACCCTCACAGAGAGCGAAGTGGTTCCACATTTCAGATGAGAATGTGTGAGTTTGTATGCGGTATGAGAGGGGGGGGGGGGGGGGGGGGGGGGGGTAGTGCGAAGCTGTAATATAGGGGAGCAAAATAACACACACGCGATGGTTGTTTGTGTAGGTCCAACACGTTGGACAGGTGTGGCGAGCAAACACGTTTCGACTTTGCGCGTTTTTTTTGAGTAGTGATTAAACATTTCCTTTGTGACTTGCGTGTTATTGGGTGATGCGATTCTCGTCCGAAGAGGCCATTCACAGTTCCTCCACAGCGTCTGTGAGTCTCGTTTAGTTTCTCTCGAAGGAATCTACAGACAGCATGTGAGTGTCTGCACTGTAGTGTGCTGTTCCAGCATGCGTCGTACGGACACCCGGAGCTTCCGTATACAAGCAGCCCTTCCCATATTCCCATATTCCCATATTCAATTTTCTTTTTAAAAAAATCAATATTTTTTTTTAAAAATTGCACCAGTTCGTGTGTACTTTTTTTAATACCTTGCGACCCCACGTCGGGCCACGATATAGAAACAGACGGGCATCGACGAAGGGGCGGGCAACAGACGAGGCGCGCCGGGACAGCAGCGACGACATGGCGACGCGCGGTAAGCACGCACCCCGACACAAGCACCCATCCGTGCGCCCCTGGTCGCTTCTGGGTATGCCGTGCCTGGCAGGCCGGTGCGCCCTGTCGCAGCGGCCCGATGATGTGGACGTGGAGTGCGCGGGCTGGCACAGGCGCGTCGCGTGCGACGTGTGCGGAGGCGCGGGGCGCTGCCTCGGGGTTGGTGCCTGACTGTAGATGCATGTTGCCTGGAGTGTGTCCCGGGCCGCATGCACAGTGCGAAGCATGACCTGTCTCTCTCTCTCTCTCGCGGCAGATCGCATAGCAAAGCGGGACCGGGTCGAGAACAGATACAGCAACAAGGCAGCTCTGGATGCGGAGTTGCTGCGCCCGGACACACACGGCAGCAGGCAGCGGGAGAGTCTGCGCGTGTTCGGCTGGGACTTGACGTTTCATGGCCTCGCGATGGACTTGGAATCGACCTACACACGCACGCAAATTAAGAGGGATGGCATCCCGCCCACGAGCTATGAGTCAAAGGTAGCACCTGCCTCCTCCTCTTGTTCTTTGCGTGTGCTCACGCGCACGTATATCGCGTTCTTGCACACACACCCCCACCCGCCCACCCCCTCTCGCCGCGCGCGCTGACCTGCGCGTGCCTCTCGCTATCGCGCGACCCTGTCTTTCGTCAGGCGTATGCGCAACAGCTCGACCAGATGCGGGGCGATAAAACCACCATGCTCAAGTGTGTGCTCTCGCACACCGTCTACGAAGACGACGACGACGACGAGCAAGACGGGGCCTTACGACACTCGCTGGTGTGGGTCTGCGACATATGTAAAAACGTCAAGCGTCGATACAATGGCTTTGGCTTTGGCAAGATTGTGAACCTGCAAGTCAATGAATACAAGCTACACAGCGAGGTGTGGTGTCTCGCAATCGCTCTCTCTCGTATGCATATTGCCACCAGACCCCCCCCCACCCCCCGACACTTTGTACACACACACACACACGCACACACACACACACGCACACGCACACACACGCACACGTACACACACGCACACGCACACGCACACACACGCACACGCACACACACACACACGCACACACACGCACACACACGCACACGTACACACACGCACACGCACACACACGCACACGCACACACACGCACACGCACACACACGCACAAGCAAGCACACACGCACACACGCACGCACACACGCACACACGCACGCACAAGCAAGCAAGCACGCACAAGCACACACACACACGCACAAGCACACTCTCTCACGCGTGCACTGCAATCCACAGATTACTGCACAGGAGTGGATCTCGCTGCCTTGGGTCTACTTTCCGCTACAGGCCTTCCAAAACAAAGGATACCAGCGATCCTCTGTGGGTCTGTTGAAGCTGCACTACATCGACGGAAGCAGCATCTGCCTCTCCCGCAACTGCCAGATCCCGAACTGCAAGCGCTCGAGGGACGCATACAGCGATTCCGATGATGTCGATGGCAGACGCGGAGGGGTCGTGAGAGCCAGCGCAAATGAGGACCCGCGCCCTGGCGACAAGAGGGCGGCAGCAGAAATCGACATGTCCTCGCGCATCGGCAAGAGGTCCGCGGTGCCATCGCGTTCGAGCTACGAGGACGACGATTCGGACGAGGAAGAGGTGGTTAACGCGTCCGAGGACGAGGCAAGCGAGGACGAGGACGCGCGAGGACGAGGACGGACGAGGACGAGGACGCGCGAGGACGAGGAGCTCGAGGACGAGGAGGACGAGGACGAGGACGAGGACGAGGAGGACGAGGACGAGGACGAGGACGAAGACGAGGAGACGCGCAGCGCAGAGAAGGGGGGCAGGGGCCGGTCGGATGCCAAGAGACAGGACATTTCCTTGGGCGGTGGAGAGGGCATCGAGTACGAGCCCACGGCGCGCGATGCGGGCGGTGGTGACGATCATATCGAGGAGGGCGATATTGGGGGCGGCGAGGAGGGTAGCGAGGGTCAGAGCGAGGGGGGCGGTTCGATGGTCTGGACTAGCACCGACACAGCGTGCTCTGAGCAACGTGCGGACAAGCAGCGCGGGGGTCGCACGGCGCGCACGCGCCGCAAGACGTCGAGGCAGCTCGTGTATGATGACGCGGGCGCGCCGACAGAGTTGCACGGCTTGGCCTACCACAGCGCGGGTGAGGGGGCGGGCGGCGCCTCTGAGGACCAGGAAACACTGCTGGATCGGATGGGGGAGTTGAACGCGCGCGTGTTGCTAGATGCGAATCGGCTACAGCACATGCTGTGCTCAGTGCGCGCGATGCGCGAGGAGCAGACGGCCAGGTTGGCCGAGATGACCGAGAAGTATCGCCAAGAGACGCATGCAGCGGACGAGTCCTTGCTGCGCGAGCAAGCCCGCACGTTGGAGCTCACCGCGCAGCTGTCGCACCTCCGCACAAGCAACCGCCCCGCGTTGGCGTTTATGCGCGATCAGTTGGCGGTCATGCACGCATTTCAGACGGAGATTGCGCGCGGCGACGACGACGTTGGTGGCAGGGATGACGAGCAGCACCGCGAAAGAGACGACTAGGACGAGGAAGCCACACACAAGCAGCACGACGGTGCACGAGACGCACCAAGAGGACGCCACACGCAAGCAGCAGGACGGGGCCGCGCACGAGAAGCACAGGGAGGGCGGGGCCGCGCACGAGAAGCACAGGGAGGACGGGCGCGCGCACAAAGGCACAGGGAGGACGCAATGCACTGTCCTGTGATACTGGCACAATGCGGCTGCACTTTTACTATATTTTATCAATACACACGCATTTATGCCCCGCCCTGTGTGCAGTCGTGTGTGTGTAGCTGTCGTACATCCTCCCCCCCCCGTGCCTGTTGTGCACACCGCGCGCGCATCCCCCGCGTGTACTGTTTGCACCGAGTCCCCCAAGTCGGAGCCCCCCGTGGCACGCACGCCCGCCCCCCTTCCCACACGCACGCTGTAGCATGCACGCGTGCCCCTGTTCCCACACGCACGCTGTGGCCCCTCTTTCCACACGCCCGCTGCAGAGCATCCGATTTGCATTGCACGAGGGGGGGGTCGTCTGTGTTTTCCAGGACGGGAAGACATCCCATTGTCCGGGGTTCGTATCTCCAGGTTCCGGGATGGCGCACACGTACGTCTGCGCCCCTTCCCGTACGACCCCTACAGGCATCCGATTTGCATTGCACGAGGGGGGGGTCGTCTGTGTTTTCCAGGACGGGAAGACATCCCATTGTCCGGGGTTCATAACCAGGGGTTCCGGGATGGCGCACACGTACGTCTGCGCCCCTTCCCGTACGACCCCTACAGGCATCCGATTTGCATTGCACGAGGGGGGGGTCGTCTGTGTTTTCCAGGACGGGAAGACATCCCATTGTCCGGGGTTCATAACCAGGGGTTCCGGGATGGCGCACACGTACGTCTGCGCCCCTTCCCGTACGACCCCTACAGGCATCCGATTTGCATTGCACGAGGGGGGGGTCGTCTGTGTTTTCCAGGACGGGAAGACATCCCATTGTCCGGGGTTCGTATCTCCAGGTTCCGGGTTGGCGTGCACGCCAGCGCCCCTTCCCGTACGTCTGCGCCCCTTTACGTACGCCTGCACCCCTTTACGTACGCCTGCGCCCCTTTACGTACGCCCGCGCCCCAGCAGGGCATCCGATTTGCATTGCACGAGGGGGGGGGTCGTCGGTGTTTTCCAGGACGGGAAGACATCCCATAGCCCGGGGCTCGTAACCCGGGGTTCCGGGTTGGCGTGTACGCCTGCGCCCCTTCCCGTACGCCCGCGCCCCTTTACGTACGCCTGCGCCCCTTTACGTACGCCCGCGCCCCAGCAGGGCATCCGATTTGCATTGCACGAGGGGGGGGTCGTCTGTGTTTTCCAGGACGGGAAGACATCCCATAGCCCGGGGCTCGTAACCCGGGGTTCCGGGTTGGCATGTACGCCTGCGCCCCTTCCCGTACGCCTGCGCCCCTTCCCGTACGCCTGCGCCCCAGCAGGGAATCCGATTTACATTGCACGAGGGGGGGGTCGTCTGTGCTTTCCAGGACGGGAAGACATCCCGTGGTCCGGGGCTCGTAGCCCGGGGTTCTGGATTGCGAGGACGCGGAGGCGGCGCCAACGCGGGAGGGCTCCCTCCGTTCTTGGCATGATTGTCTATACCAACACACTACACAAAGACAAAGTCGTTGGTGTCCTCGCACGCCACCGACGAGCTGGGCACGACCAACTCATAGTCCGAGTCCTCGTCCTCGTCCTCGTCCTCGGCAGCCCCCCCCGCGCTGGCGGGCGCGGGGGCCGCGCGTGCAGCGCGCGGTTGCGCGCGGGGGGCGTTGCTCTTGCGGCGCGCCGCGCGCCGCCTGCACTCGGGCTTTGCCGCAGCCTTGGCAGCGCGCGGGGTGTCGCTGAAGCAGCAGAATGAGCGCACGTCCCGCTCAAAGTCGCACACGGGCAGCGGCGTCGTGAGGAACTGCGCTTGCATTAGCTTCATCAGCATTGTGCCCGTGCCCGATCGGCGCGGACGCATTTATATAGTGCAATCCATTCTGGTTTTAGGACACAAATCGCACGGGGAGCCGCGCGTGCCTCGAGAATAGAATACAATGTCTGTGTGTAGAATAGAATACAATGTCTGTGTGTACGCGCACTCGAGCGCGAGCGCCCTGCTACGACCGCTTCGACGCGGCTCAGACTGCCCGTCGCGGGCTCCTCCTCGCGATCGCCACGGCCAGTACGGGGGCATGGCCTGCAGCGATGCCATGCCCTGCGGGCATGGCCTACCCGCAGATCGACCCGTTCTCTCTGCAAAGGCGTGCCCGACATCATGCAGAGTGGTGTTTTGAAGTTTATATCAAGAGCACACTCGTATATATGTACACCCCCCAACCCCTCCGCACTGCACACCCGCGCGACGCAGCATGCACACCGTCGCAGCGTCGGCATTCTGCCCACAATGCCGCGTTGGTGTCCCCGGTAACCACGACATGGACGTCGAGACGGCGGCGTGGCGCCGCGGCCGAGACGGACGCCCTCCGGTGCCGGACGAGCAGCCGGTGTGGCTGCACGCGGACCACAGCGCGCACTGCTGGATGTGTGCAGGATGCGCGCGCGCGGCACACGAGTGTCCGCACTGTCTGGACCCCATCAACCAGGAGTTTGTAAACGCCGTCATTGGCATCCTGCGGTCCGACGGTCTCGCGGTGTCTCATGACGCGATGACCCTGGGCAGCGTGCTGTTGTCGATGCACGCGGACGAGCGCATTCGCCAGGAAGTCATACGCCTCGCGTCCTTTTATTTTTTCCAGCACAAGCTCGTGCGGTACTGCGCACGCGCCTACGAAAACATGCAGACCACCGAGGACGGCGAAGCCGCGTGCACCGTCTTTGTCTTCCTGCTGGTCCTGTGCTTCTGCACAGCGCGCGAGCAGGACGCGCCCGCCCGCCACCGGCGGGCGCAGGGCGACGACGATGCGCACGCGCACAGGGCCGCCGCGGTAGTGCACGCGGCGGCCAAGTCCTTCATGCTGAAGATAGGCACCAAAAACTGGTTCTGCAAGACGCGCATGCGCATCTCCAACACCAAGGTGCCCTTCCAGAACATGCTGCACAAGTCGTACCCGTACGTCCGGAACCTGTACGCCAAATTCACACACCACGACCGCCCGCGTCCCGGCCCGAGCCCCGGCGAGCGCTTCCCGCTGCTGTACGCCGAGCAGCCGCTCCGGAAATAAGAGCCCGAGTTCACTCGCGAAATCGGCTTCACATTGCAGGGTCGGGACAAATCTCCCGAGAGACCGAGTTCACGCGGCAACCCGGTCTCCAGGCGACAGACCGTTTCACATTGCAGGGTCGGGACAAATCTCCCGAGAGACCGAGTTCACGCGGCAACCCGGTCTCCAGGCGACAGACCGTTTCACATTGCAGGGTCGGGACAAATCTCCCGAGAGACCGAGTTCACGCGGCAACCCGGTCTCCAGGCGACAGACCGTTTCACATTGTATATACACTTCGGGTTTCTCGCGATCAGTTTGCATGAGCTTACCACGTTTGTGCTGTGCGTACTCATGGAGACCGGTGCGGTACTGTAGGAAGGTGCCGAACTTGTCGTCACTATCTGCTATCTCTAGCACATCCTTACCCGCGTCGATCTCCTTTTTAAATTCTAACAAAGTGCGTTTCTTGCCGTTGCCCATGGGCTTTACGCCAAGCTCAGTGAGCTTGCCGTCCTTGCTCACATAATTCTCATTCTGTACAAAAGAGCCCTTCATAGCTTCATAATGCATCTTTTCTAGCCCTAAAACAGTGAATAACTTTTTCCACTGTTTAAATGACTTTTTAGCGCTGTTGCTGCAATAGATCCACCCCTGGTGGTGCTCTTTGCCTGACTTAGGACATATCTCTAGACCAAAGCCTACGTACTGTAGCTTGTGTGCATCTAGTTCCTCAATAGTCCACTTATGGAGCGAAAAGTCGGTAAATACCAGACTGTTGAATTCTTCCCTAGGCATAATCCCCCTAGGCTGGTGGGGTAATACTGACCCCCACTTATATAGTACACTGGTCGTGATTTTCTTTTTTACACAAACACGAGCAAATTTTTTTCGAAAAAGGCATTTATTGAAAAAGGCAATTATAATAAACGCGCATAGCGCGAGGTGCCTGCGGCGCTAGCATGCCGCTCCGCGGGAGTCGCTACGCGTCCTTGTAATGGAGCTTGACAAAGGCATCATTGATACGAGCCACATTGAATCCAAGAGTTGCCGATGTCGAATAATTGCTGTACAGCACTGGGGTTGTACATCCATCTAGTATTCAATTCGATGGATTTGGAAAGGTTGGGGCAGTGTACAGGACATGTGAATGTATAGACAGGATATTTCTCTGAAACATGCATGTTTCAGCATAACAAAGACACCAAGACCTGAGCGGCGCAGGTGGGCCTGCCACCGCAGCAGCAGTCGTACGGCAGGAAGCGAGCAGGGGAGGGCAAAGCGAGCAGGGGAACTGTGTGTTTCGGCGACGTATGACCTGTATGTGTGTGTGTGGGTGTGTGTGGGTGTGGGTGGGTGTGGGTGTGGGTGTGGGTGTGGGTGTGGGTGTGGGTGTGGGTGTGGGTGTGGGTGGGTGGGTGGGTGTGGGTGTGGGTGTGTGGGTGGGTGTGTGTGTGTGCACGTGTGTGTGTGTGCGTGCATGCATATCTGAGGACGTATATGTGTTCTCACAGTACTGCACCCCTAGCGGATACGGCGCACGGCAACACTGTTGGAGTGTTCAAGGACAAGCACATTATCCTCGATGCTCCGATTCGCATTGCGGGTTCCAGGGTGCGGGAGCGGGCGCGCCCCTGCGACCCGCTCGATTCTTGATTTACATTGCGCCAGGGGGGGGTCGGCAAAGTTTCACCGGGCGGGAAGACATCCCCAAGCCCGGGTTCCGGGGTTCTGGAGCGGGCGCGCCCCTGCGACCCCGCTCGATTCTCTGATTTGCATTGCGCCAGGGGGGGGTCGGCAAAGTTTCACCGGACGGGAAGACATCCCCGAGCCCGGGGTTGCGACCGCGGGGTTGCGGGTTAGATATTTTTTCGTACCACACGCGATGCACGCACCCAGGGGGGCCCCGCGATGCATATGCATAACTCGTGTGTCTTTTCAATACACGTTCTTAGACAACACTTTCTCTGAACATTCCCCTCGTTTTCACAACACCCACCACATGTATAACATGTGTGTCTTGTCAATACGCATCAATAAAAACACACTCTCTGTATATGCGGCGCGGATACCTCGCATCGTCGAGCGAGCGGCGGGACGGCTTGGCAGCCCCGGGGTGGGGTCCACGTGTCCAACACGGCAGGGGTATATACGGGGACGACTGCAAGCACGCAGCCCCCCCCCCCCCCCCCCCCCCCCCCCCCCCCCCCCCCCCGCATCCCGCCTCGCAGCATGGCGCGCCGCGTAAAGTTCCTCGAGGCCATAAACGAGGAGCCGCTTGCGGCGCGCGCGCGCGCGATCCTGGCCAAGCACCCGGAGATCCGTGCGCTCATGGCCCCGGAGTGGCGCACCAAGTACATGGTCGCGGCGACGGTCGTGGCGCAGGTCTGCCTCGCCTCGCACGCGCACGCCTGGCCGTTTGACGTGTACGCGTGCGTCGTGTACGTGTTTGGGGCCACGATGAACCACTCGCTCTTTCTCGCGATCCACGAGTTCACGCACAACCTGGGCAGCCGCAGCCCCGCGCGCAACAAGCTGCTCGGGGTGTGCGCGAACCTCCCGATCGGAGTGCCCTACAGCGGGACCTTCAAGGCGTTCCACATGAAGCACCACCGCGCGCTCGGGGAGCACGGCGTCGACACGGACGTGCCGACGCAGCGCGAGGCCGACTTCATCAGCGGGGCCGCGCGCGGCCCCGCGGACCACGCCGCGCGCAAGGCGCTCTACATGTTCTTTCACGTCGCGGCGTACGCGCTGCGCCCCGTGCTCGTGCGCCCCGACCTCGTCGTCGTGGACGCGTGGCTCGTGGGCGGCTGCGCCGCCCAGCTCGCCTTCAACGCGCTCGTGGTGCTCGCGGCCGGCTGGGGTGCGCTCGGCTACCTCTTGCTCTCGAGCTTCCTGGCGTGCTCCATCCACCCGACCGCGGGGCACTTTATCGCCGAGCACTATGCGCTGCACGCCGGCGACACGACGACGGAGACGTTTTCCTACTACGGCCCGCTGAACTACGTGACGTATAACGTGGGGTACCACTGCGAGCACCACATGTTCCCGAACATCCCGTGGTCGCACCTGCCGCGCGTCAAGGCGATCGCGCCGGAGTTCTTTGACAGCGAGCCGCAGTGCCGCTCGTGGCCGGGCGCGATCGCGCAGTACATCTGCGACGACAGCGTCGGGCCCTTTAGCCGCGTGCTGCGGCGCACGCCGCGCGCCGCCGACTGAACGCGCGCGCCGCCGGGGTGGTGTGGTGTGATATCGCCGCCACGCTCCGCGGGTGTATATACAAAGCGCGCCCCTGCTCCCGGCACCGACATGTCCGCCCAGAGCGCCGAGCCGGTGCGGGGCACGCCCGTGTCTGCCTGCAAAGCCGCCCCAAGCGACACGGTTGCGGTGACGATTGCCGGCCAGCAGTACACCGTCTCGGCCGTCGAGGTGGCTGAACTCGGTCTCATGACCCGCTGCTACACGGAAATGCTAGCTGGACCGTACACCATCTGGTTCCTCCGTCTGCTTGGTGTCGTCGTGCTGACGCGCCTGATCCTCATGATCATCCTCGAGATATACGTCGTGCACGCCGCGATAGAAGGCAGGGTGGCAATGTCGTCCTCTCTCGGGCTGTAGTGGTTGGCTGTTTTTATTAAACTCGACGATATATGCAGCGTGTCCTCCCTCGCTCACACCCGCGCACCCTGCGCCCCTCGCGCGCTTTGTGCACATGTGCACACACGCAGCACATGCACACACACACACATAATGACAATACACACCACATGCACATACACATACACACCACACACACACGCACACACACACACACACACACACACACACACACACACACACACACACACACACACACACACGCACACACACACACACACACACACACACACGCACACACACACACACAGATATACAGATATACACATGTACTACGCATCCACCGCCCATCCGCACCTTGCGGACCTACCGCGAGCGGTGCCAGAGTGCCGCGATGTCGCGGTCGCAGGGGGCCGCGCTGCTGGTCGTCCGAAAGAGGCGCTGCCTCGTGTCGGTGGCGCCGGGCACGACGAGCAGCGCGCGCTCGCGCTGCAGCGCGCGGATGTCGCGCGCGAGGTGCGGGTACTGGATGCCCGCGGCGTCGGCGTCGACGCCATACGGCGACATCTGCACGTAGATGAGCAGCGAGGCCTTGTCCGCGACCATGCACGCGGGCGAGAGCCCCCACACGCGCGCCGCGTACACGACGAAGGCGCCTGCGCTCAGGATGCGCCGGATCGACTCGCCCTGCACCGCCACGGCGTCGAGCCCGGTGACGCCGAGCTCGTGCTCGAGCTCGGCGCAGGTAAAGTGCCGCACCTGGCGCACGCTGCACGCCCCGCGCACGCGCGTCGCGCGCACGATGCCCAGGTCGAGCGTGCGCGCATCCGACAGCCCCGTCGCGCAGCAGCACGCCGCGGCGGTGCACGAGTGCCCGCGCTGCAGCAGGCCCAGCACCTCGTTCTCGAGCGCGCGCTGCGTGACGCCGACGTCCTCCGCGCGCAGCACGACGTGCACGCGGTGCAGCGCGCCCCCGCACGCGTCCTGCGCCCAGATCTGCCGGCACGCCATGCGGTACTCGACGCGCCTGAAGAGGTGCTGCGCGGGAAAGTGCGCGAGGGGGAGGATGCTGACCACGTGCATCAGAATCACCGTCCCGCTCGCCTCCATCGTGCTGGTGTTTGCCGTCGCCGCAAACGCGCGGCTGGGGTTCATGGAGCTGAAGCCCGACAGCGGCGCGGTCTGCACGACTTGCATTCGGGGTTTGTCTCGATAATGGGCTGTGCTAGCATTCAAAAAGACTGGTGTTAGGGACATTTTCTGCAGGGTTTGCTGTGAACGTATTCATAAAGACTTGCACAGGAGACGTTTGATAGGCATTTACTGTGAAGGTCTTCAAAAGACTTGCACGGCATTTACTGTGAAGGTCTTCAAAAGACTTGCACTAGGGATATTTATTAAGGATTTTCTGTGAAAGTATTCAAAAAGACTTGCACTAGGGATATTTATTAAGGATTTACTGTGAAAGTATTCAAAAGGACTTGCACTAGGGATATTTATTAAGGATTTACTGTGAAAGTATTCAAAAGGACTTGCACTAGGGATATTTATTAAGGATTTGCTGTGAAAGTATTCAAAAGGACTTGCACTAGGGATATTTATTAAGGATTTGCTGTGAAAGTATTCAAAAAAGACTTGCACTAGGGACGTTTATTAAGGATTTGCTGTGAAAGTATTCAAAAAAGACTTGCACTAGGGACGTTTCTTAAGGATTTGCTGTGAAAGTATTCAAAAAAGACTTGCACTAGGGACGTTTCTTAAGGATTTGCTGTGAAAGTATTCAAAAAAGACTTGCACTAGGGACGTTTCTTAAGGATTTGCTGTGAAAGTATTCAAAAAAGACTTGCACTAGGGACGTTTCTTAAGGATTTGCTGTGAAAGTATTCAAAAAAGACTTGCACTAGGGACGTTTCTTAAGGATTTGCTGTAAATGGATTCAAAAAGACTTGCACTAGGGACTTTTCTTAAGGATTTGCTGTAAAGGTATTCAAAAAGACTTGCACTGGGGACATTTCTTGAGGGTATATGCTCAAAAACCAGCGGCGGTGCGGTGCGCGCGCGTGCATTTCCCGCCGTCCAGTGTGACTTGTTTCTCTTCTTTCAGTCGGCGCTGTGTGGGACTGGTTACCCCGTGACGGATGCGTGCGCGTATAAAAATGTGCCTCCGACGGGGCGGGGGTGCATGCAGACACTGCACGCGCAGTCCCTGGACGCGCTGCGTTATTGCATACTGTTTGCGCTGTGCGTGGCGCTGTATAGTACGGTGATGTGGGCGCTCACGGTGCACCCGCCGTTGGACTACTCCCTGCGTCTGCTGATGCACGCCCCCCCCCCGCCGCTCACCGCTCGCATCATTTCCTCGCTATCCAACCCGCAACCCCGGGCTACGAGCCCCGGGCTTTGGGATGTCTTCCCGTCCTGGAAATTCTTTCCGACCCCCCCCTAGCGCAATGGGAATTGGCCGCCTGCTCTCTCAGGAAGGGGCGCGCCCCGTGCGCAAACCCGCAACCCCGGGCTACGAGCCCCGGGCTTTGGGATGTCTTCCCGTCCTGGAAATTCTTTCCGACCCCCCCCTAGCGCAATGAAAGCAGCCTGCTGCCCTCGGGAACGGGCGCGCCCCGTGCGCCATGTGTCAAGTCCCTCTGACAGGGCAAGTTTGATTTTCCGACGAGGATGTTTGCACAGGGGGGGATGCGGTGCATGCTATCTACAGGAGAGCGTCTGGTCGATGTAGTTGCAAAATTGTTTATTATTATACAAATACAACGCGAAAATTGGGGGTTCGCGTACTGCTTTGCAACTTTCGTGCAATCAAAATTCGTCGTCGTCCTCGCCGTCGTCGTCGTCGTCGTCAAGTTGTTCGCCGTCTATACCACAGCGAGCGTAGCATTGTGCGGCCACGTGTGTTTCGCGACCGCAGCGTGTACAAAACAGAGAACTGCGCCCTGTCGACCGTTTTACAATACCACCACGACGAACAGGACCACCACGACGACCACCACGAGCATGCGAACCACGGCCACCGCGAGCATGAGAACCACGGCCACCGCGAGCATGAGAACCACCGCCACCGCGAGCATGAGAACCACCGCCACCGCGAGCATGAGAACCACCGCCACCGCCACCACCATATGAACCACCGCCACCGCAACCATAGGAACCACCACCGCCACCGCAACCATAGGAACCACCACCACCACCGCCACCATAGGAACCACCACCACCACCACCACCATAGGAACCACCACCACCACCACCTTCGTACGACATAGCGGCCATGACCATGGGACTCTGTGCAGTGGACGCGGTGCCCTTTTTCATGTTTTCGAGATCAACAAGCCACCTTGCCTTGACAGTGCTGGTAAGACAACTCTCGGCGAAGTGCCCCCCATTCCCACAATTGCGACACGCGTCGGCCTGGCCCATCACCACATGTTTGATCATGTCCAACTCCCCAGTGCTCAGAGGCCCACAGCTGGTAAACTCCCAGCCACGCACATTTGCATACCCGTGCAGCAGCATCTGCGTGACCGTCTCGTTCATTTCCCATGAAGAAATATCTCCCAAGCTGCCATGGAAAACTGTTGGCATCTCCTTGACCACGCCACCTTTGTGACGACACCATGCACTCCCCCCCCCCGATTTGTGCTGTTGCACTCGTGCATCTATGTCGTCTGACTTGCCCACGTAGTAGCCCCCGTTCTGCAACTGCAGTACATACACCCCACTTCGCATGTCCATGCCACGAATATGAATAGAGCAATATTTCAGAGTGGATAGTTTATACGCCTGCCCTCCCTCCCGGGAAGGGGCGCGCCCAACGCGCCAACCCGGAACCCCGGGCTGCGAGCCCCGGGCTTTGGGATGTCTTCCCGTCCTGGAAATTCTCACCGACCCCCCCCTAGCGCAATGGAAATTAGCCTGCTGCGCTCGGGAAGGGGCGCGCCCCGTGCGCCAACCCAGAACCCCGGGCTACGAGCCCCGGGCTTTGGGATGTCTTCCCGTCCTGGAAATTCTTTCAGACCCCCCCCTAGCGCAATGAAAGCAGCCTGCTGCCCTCGGGAACGGGGGCGCCCCGTGCGCCAACCCAGAACCCCGGGCTGCGAGCCCCGGGCTTTGGGATGTCTTCCCGTCCTGGAAATTCTCACCGACCCCCCCCTGGCGCAATGGAAAGCCGCCTGCTGCCCTGTCTGGAAGGGGCGCGCCCGGGCGGGGCGGTGGGGCGGGGGGG
>Ga0209390_10006536_pt1 | contig 15558 bp, 10 predicted proteins | sample BON01_FD_187212 | JGI IMG/M metagenome (GOLD analysis project Ga0209390, IMG submission 187212) | Freshwater microbial communities from Lake Bonney liftoff mats and glacier meltwater in Antarctica - BON-01 (SPAdes) (version 2) | ecosystem: Environmental > Aquatic > Freshwater > Ice > Glacier... | reverse complement strand
TTGGTTGTTCGTTGATAGTTGTTCGTTGATTGTTGTTCGTTCACATTCGCTCAATGGCTGTTTGGCCACCGATTTTATTCTTTCACAAACTTCCCTGAAAACAACTCCCCGCTTTCACTGCGTGCCAAAGCAAGGTAAAACCCTTTGCACAACGTTGAAATATCCAATTCCCCATTTTCGCCACCACCTTTGCGAAGCACTTCACGACCCTGCATATCCAGAATGCAAACTTGAAAGACAGTGCTTTCAGGAATACGCATGCTTATTGCCTGCTGTGCCGGGTTAGGAAATATTTCCAAGGCCTTTGAATCGAGCGCGAAAGGCGATGCTACCCCAACGATTTCAGGCGATAACTTGACTACCCAAATGTCTTGGATGCCTTTGTTTTCTGTGAGGTCGCCGTCGGTGGAGTAGGCGTAGCCCGCGACGACGAGGCCGCCATCGGAAGTAGTAGCTATGGATTCACCTCCTTCCACAAAGGAACCACCTAAGCACTTTTCCCAGGAAGTACTGCCTGAATGGTCAAATTTTACGACTAAAAAGTCATATAGCCCATGATTTTCTGTGACATCTCCATCAGTTGAAAGGCTGTATCCACAAGTGATGAACCCGCCATCATTGGTTTGACGCACTGCTTGAGCTGTCTCAAACTCACTACCGCCAAATGATTTTTGCCATTGGATAGTGGGTTGGGCAGGCAGCAGATAGATTGCAATAAACAAGACGTTGATGGGGAGGAGGAGGATGTTTTTCATGTGAAAGGTATGTTAATTTTAAATTAAATAGATGGCAGGTTCAGGGTTCAAGTGAACTGTTGTATATAATAAAGCAGCTCTTCGTAATGACCAATTAGTCTTTATGACTTTCAACGTTTGTATGCTGTATTTATCTTCAATTTTCACAAAATAAACACCAGGGATAATCCCCTCTGTATCGAATGTAATTGGCTCTGGAACATTTGTAAATTGTTTTTCCAAAATAGTCTCAACCTCCAATATGAAGGCAAATTAACACCAAACAGGCGTCTCGTTATTGTCGAAAACGCATTGGCAATAAATGCGTTCGAATGGGCAATGGAATTCCTTGAAACAAACAAAAATCTCATACACGGCGAGAACGAAAGCCATGACATATACCGATACATCCAAGCACGCTATCTTTTTGCTACGGGTAAATATGACCAATGTTTGGACATGCTCCCGGAGACCTCTCTTTATCTTGAGTTTTTGCTACTGGGTCGACGCTTGGAGATCAAGGCATATTATGAACTGGGTTCTGATTTGTTTCAGTACAAACTGGATGCGTTCTCCGTGTATTTAAGCCGGACTTCTCCAAAAATCCTTCCTGAGAAATTCCGGCAAGCAAATGTCCTGTTTACAAACTTTCTTACGCAAATAACCAGTTCTATCCCCGGAGATATAGACAGGGCGAACCTTGTGTACAAACGCATCCACAAGAACAGGCAAGTCATAGATTGGCATTGGCTGCTCGAAAAAGCCGACGCATTGAAATCAAAAAGATAATCAGGCAAAAAAAACGAGCATAATGCCCACTACAGACATTATGCTCATCAAAAGCAACATACGGCGATATTATGCGGCTACATGCGCCTTATACGTATCGGCATCCATCAAACCACTAAGATCGCCCGGATTCGCGACCTCGATTTTAACGATCCAGCCATCACCATAAGGGTCGCTGTTCACCAATGAAGGATCACCGCTATCGCCAACTTTATCGTTAAATTCAAGGACTTTGCCCGTGAGGGGCATAAACAGTTCAGAGGTGGTTTTTACGGCTTCAACGGTGCCGAAAACATCACCGGCCTCTACGGTTTCACCGACAGTTTCTACTTCGATGTACACAAGTTCACCCAGTTCGCCCTGGGCATAATCTGTGATACCAACATAAGCGGTATTTCCGTTTTCGACGCGTACCCACTCGTGGTCTTCTGTGTACTTGCAATTGGCTGGAAAGGACATGTTTTTTTAGTTATGAGTGATGAGTGATGAGTGATGAGTGATGAGTGATGAGTGATGAGACTCCTTTCATGCTTGGCATTGGGAATAATGGATGGGCAAAAGTAGTATTTTTGGGGAGGGCCGTTGTTCTCCCGGCAAAAAAAAGTGTGGGCAGGGGCAGAATGGCGATATTTGGTCGAAAGAAGCCCTGTTTCAATTTCCGCATGTTGGCTTTTTTCCTAAAACAGCCCTACTTTGGCGGCTCAAACATGTAATTTTACCCGAAACCAGTTTTTTCCACCACACAAACAGTCCCGCAATGAAATATCAGCCGCTGAGCTCCGACCTGTACCGACACAACAGAAAACGTTTTACCGCCCAAATGAAAGCCGGTACCGTTGCCATATTTAATTCCAGCGACCAAGCACCGCGCTCGGGCGATCAATACCACAGCTTCCGCCAAAATGCCGGTCTTTTCTACCTCACAGGCATAGACCAAGAGGAAACCATGCTGTTGCTCTTTCCGGGTTGTCCACGGGAAGAACACGAGGAGGTACTGGTTATCCGCCGTACCAACGAGCACCTAGCCGTTTGGGAAGGACACAAATATACCAAAGAAGAAGCCCGCGCTGCTTCCGGCATTCAAAAAGTGTATTTCCTCGATGAAGCCGATCAAATGATCAATGAGCTTATTATCCTCTCACAAGGCATCTATTTGAACCTCAACGAAAACGACCGTTTCCTTTCGCCTGTTGAATACCGCGACCTGCGCTATGCCCGTCAGATTCAGCAACGCTACCCTGCCCATACCATCCACCGCGCCCAGCCAATCTTGAAACGGCTGCAAACCGTGAAAAGCAAATGGGAAGTAGAAGCCAGTCAGACCGCCATCGACATCACCGAAAAAGCCTTCAAAAGGGTGATGAAATTTGTGAAGCCCGGTGTTTGGGAACACGAAGTGGAAGCTGAAATCATCCACGAATTCATCCGCAATCGCGCCACGGGGCATGGCTACACGCCTATTATCGGCTCCGGCGCAAATGCCTGTGTGCTGCACTACATCGAGAACAACAAACAATGCCATGATGGCGACGTGCTGCTAATGGATTTCGGCGCAGAATACGCCAACTACAACGCTGACCTCACCCGCTCCATTCCGGTCAACGGCCGTTTTACGCAGCGCCAAAAGGCTGTGTACAACGCCGTATTGCGCGTAATCAAAGAAGCCCGTGAAATGCTGGTACCTGGCACCGTTTTTATCGAATACCACAAGGAAGTCGGAAAGATTATGGAAAGCGAGCTGATAGGCCTCGGGCTCATTTCACACGACGATGTTGCCAAACAGGATAAAGACTGGCCAGCCTACAAAAAGTACTTCATGCACGGCACCAGCCACCACCTCGGGCTGGATGTACACGATATCATGTACCGCTACCACAGCTTCGAAGCTGGGAATCTATTTACCTGTGAGCCAGGTATTTATATTCCAGAAGAAAAGCTCGGTATCCGCATTGAGAACGACATCCTCATCACGGAAAACGGGAACATTGATTTGTTCAAAAACATTCCGATGGAAGCCGAGGAGATTGAGGACTGGATGAATGGGTGAGCGGAGCAATTTTGATCATAGTTTTTTTAACACATAGGGACATTGAAAACATAGTTTTTGAGTACGTGCCGCTATGTTTTCTATGTCCCTATGTGTCTATGTGTTAAAAAATACGTGATAAAAAAAACCAACCTAGTAATGCTCCACAACGATCATCCTTGCCCCATCCTTCCCCACAATCCGCAGCCCATACGCCCCCGCTGGCAACGGAAGCCCTCGGAACAACTCATTCTCTCCTGTTTGCAGCACCAGCATATCCCGCCAGACTACTTGTCCGGTAAACTGTAGCAATTCTATCAACACGGGCTCCTGCGGCGGCGCGTCTGTAAACAACGCCAAACGATCATTAAAAGGGTTGGGGGCCACCAAAATGCCATCAAGGATTGATTCCGGCGTGTTGGTAGCCACCGTCGCGCAGCTCGTGCGGTTGCACAAGGCTGGATTGGTAACGAAAGGGCTGAAAAAATCCGCTACAGTTTGGAGTCTGACATAAGGTTGATCTACATAATGATAGGAACCATTGTCCCCGTACCGAACGCATTCAAACAGCGCCAGACCCGGATTGAAAGCGGGGCAGATCGTAAATTCTGTTTTAAAACATATCGGCTTTCCTGGCATTGTTTCCAAGGCAGATGCAATCGCTCCTGAACCATAAACATGCGGTGTTTTATAATGCCAGGGCGTACAACCCAGGTTACAATACTGAGAAATAACCTGGAACGGCTGCCCGTAACTAAAAGGTACAATACCGTCGCAGGTTTGGTGATAGAGGTACACGGCGGGCGTATCGGGGCCTTGCAGCCAATTGTTGGGCAGCGCTTCATACGGCATGCCGCCAAAGAAGTTGATTACACCGAGCACATTGGCATCTGTGCCGTTTTGATTCAGGCTACCGTCAATAGAGCCTAGGTTGGGTCTTGTCAGTTTGGGTGCTGTAATGGTAAAGCTTGTAAGCGCGCAATTTTTCAATACCGCCTGATTGTACATATCTGGGTCCGGCGGCAGCGCATCCGGCAAGTCAAAACAGCAGAGTGGCTTTTCCGAAGGCCGATCCAGAAAACCCACCGCCAGGGCATTGAAACCACCCGCGCTGAACCCGCCGACTAAAACCTTGCAGGCATCCACAGAATCGAGTTGTGCACGACCCTTAAGCCAGCGAATGGCCCCTTTTACATCCTGCTGCCCCCGGTACAAAGCGCGAATTATTTCGCAGGAATCATAAGGGTACAAGTTGCGCTGGGTGCCGTCAAACAAGCAAATTGGCGTAGCCACATTATTGTCTTTGTGCCAGCCAAGTCGATAGTTGGGACAAGCGACTACATAGCCCCGGCGGGCCATATCAATCGCATAATCTTTGATATCTTCCTTACACCCCGCCAACCAAGAGCCGCCGTAAACCAGCACGATCAGCGGCCGTTTCGGGTTATTGTCCCCCAGAGGCTTATAAATATCGATTTCAAGGGTGTCCGTTATCCCCACATAAGTTTGTGCAGTGCCATATACCAGGTCTTTTTGTACACGGTAGCCATATTTGTTGGCAGTGGTATAGGGCATTTGGGCGGAAAGGGTGGCACAGGAAAGACACCAAAGTAGCAAGCAAGAAGTTAGGCGCATGGCAGAATTACAGTTTATTGGTGAGCAATAAAAGTTACGGCAGTTGCAAAGCTGCAACAATGAATGCACACTGGCCAAATTTCTTTGGGGTGAGTTTTGAAAATTGGCGGAAATCCGTGAGGTGCTAGCGGGTTACAGGCAAAGCTTGTTCAAAGGGTACTTTCACAATTGGTGTGGCAAAGCAGTTGATCCAATTTTGTTTCATGCTGGAAACCATACAGTCGTGTCCTTCCAAGCGAAGCGAGGAACCTGATTATATAGCGTAACCCAGGTTCCTCGCTTCGCTCGGAATGACACAACCGCTTGGTTTTTAGCATGAAATAAAAAATGTAGCCTGCCAGATCAAGGATGTGTACAAACGCCAGGTTTAGGCCAAAAAACGACATGAAATCCCAATTCATTTTCAATGACAGCCTTTTTGACCCGTTCCGGCACAAAAAACATGGGCCATCCTGAACGCTCAGAATGGCCCATATTAATTGTAGACCTCGTAGTTTTTCAAACCTACAAGTGCTCGGCTTACTATTTCACGATCACAACTTTCTTACCCACCACAAACTTGCTGTTGGCGATATGTACGATGTAATGACCTGGAACCAGGCGCGAAACATCGATTTGGGCACTTTGCTGAATGTTCAGGTTCTGAACCATCACTTGTGCGCCCAGGCTGTTGAAAATAACAACCTGCACATCACCTTGCAGTTCTGCTGCGCTGATGTTGATATTCAAGATATCTTTTGCAGGATTCGGCGCAATGACAACGGTGTTGGCTGACAAGAGATTTACCGTAGAAGCAGGTGCCGTGAATGCATATTCACCACTGGCAGAGTTCAAGGTAACCCGGTAGGTGCCGCCCGTAACGGGGATATTTGGTCCATTTTGCGTACCCACACCTGAAGGCCATTGTGCCAGGCCCCAGTTTATGACCCAGTCATTTTCCGCCCTGAATTTGGCTTCACCAGTGACCAAATCTATTGAGTTGATGAACCAGAAAGACTCATCCACAGCATCTTTGGTCATGTCAACATCTGAATTCCAGCCGTCTGGCGTGGCCGTTCCAATGAGCCCTATGGTACCATAAATTTGCAACAACTCAAAGTTGTAAGCGCCAGTAGTGGAGTTGAACGTGATTTTGTATTCGCCCGCAGGTACCGGTATATTGGCCCCACCGACTTGTGCAATGCCCGTTGGGAAATCGCCCGCGCCCCAGTTCACCGCCCAGTCGTTATCTGACCTAAATTTAGCTTCGCCATCAATCAGGATGACGCGCAACCGCCAGAGGGAGGGGTCGTCGGCATCTTTTATCATATCGGTATCGGTGTCCCAACCACCCGGAGTGGCATTCCCGATAAGGCCCACCGTTTGGAAAAGCGTCAGGGGCAAAAAGTTATATTCAAAAGTTTCGGTATTGAAGGTAACCTGGTAATCACCGGCAGTGACGGGGATGTTTGGTCCATTGAGGATACCGATGCCCGATGGGAACAGGGTGTCGCCCCAGCTGATGGCCCAAGCATCGTTGGCGCGGAATTTGGCATCACCATCCAAAAGCGTGATGTTGGCTTTCCAAAGATTTGGGTCGGCATTGTCTTTCGTCAGCGGCGTTTCTGTAGCCCAGCCACCAGGTGTTGCACTGCCGATCAGGCCAATCGTTGCAAATTCCAGGATTTCTTCAAATAAATATTCTCCGGTAGATTTGTTGAACGTGATCAGGTATTTGCCGGCAGATGGAATCGGAATATTCGCACCACCCTGTGTTCCGACACCTGATGGAAAATCAGTAGAACCCCAGTTAATGGCCCAATCGCTGTTTGCCCGGAATTTGGCATTTGCTTGCGTAAGGCTCAGCGTAATGAAATAGCTGTTGGAATCGGGGTCTGTCGAATCGTAGTACATCTTTGTATCCTCGCCCCAGCCATTTGGAGTAGCATCACCGATGATGCCAATGTCGGAGGTGTAGGCAAATGCGTACGCGCCGGTATTGGAATTAAAGGTGATTGACCATTGGCCCGCTGCGGGGATGGGAATATTGGACCCGCCCTGGGTACCAACACCCGTTGGGAAGGCCGCATCGCCCCAGTTAATGTCCCAGGCATCGTCTTGGCGGATCTTTGCTTCGCCTACATTCAGGTGTATGACCATCGACCACAAGAATGAACTATCGGGATTCTGCACCATATTCGTATCCACATCCCATCCGTTTGGCGTGGCGGAACCAATCAGGCCGATGGACTGTGCCTGGCTAGCGCTAAAGAGCAGCAGGCTGCAAAAAAGCGTTGAAAAAAATAATCGTAATTTCATGTTGAATAAATTTTAAAAGCTTGAAAAAGAGTTGATTTTGCAGGTTAACCTCGTAGGTTTTTTTCCAAACCTACGAGGTTTTAGTTACGTATTTTAATACCCCCCAGGGTTCTGTTTCAGGTTAGGATTCGCCCCCAAATCCTGCGACGGAATCGGGTAAACATTGCGGAAACTGCCCACCGCAGCGCCTTCTTTCACCCCGCCTTTCCAGGCCCATCTGTAGGTGCCGTCGGTAAATTGACCAAAACGCACCAGGTCGGTCCGCCTTTGGCATTCCCAATACAGTTCCCTTGACCGCTCATCCAGCATGACCGGAAGGCTAAGGTCGGCAGCTGTGTAGTTGCCCACAGATCCGGAGAAGGCGCGCTCCCGCACCTTGTTGAAATATTGCGCTGCCTTTTCCTTGTCGCCGCCAGGAGTCCTTAAAATAGCCTCTGAAGCCATCAGGTACACATCCGCCAGGCGAAACATGGGGAAATCTGTGTCGGGGAAATCTGTGTCGGAACCCTGTACCCCTGTGGACGTCACATTTTTGAATTTGTTGACCGCGTAACCTTCCGTAAACAGCGTCAGGTCGTTGATATCCAAACTCTGCCCATTGGTATAGAAAATGCCGCGCCGGTCGAAACTGGTCAGCTTAATCTGGTAGGTATAGTCCGGCTTATCCACGTCGAGGGCAATTTTATACCCGCCTTCCTGGTCAATTTGAATTTCCGCGCCATTCGCTTCGAGGAGCGCATCGGCACCAGTGTCGCCAAGGTTCACGGCATCGCTGGCATTGCTCCTGAATTTGAACGACCCTGCCGTCAACTGGCCGCTGACCACCAATAATTGCTGGTCATTGTCCCAGGTCATATTCATATCGACCCCGCTGGTAGCACTGCCGATAATACTCCAGGTACGTTTTTCGATGGTATAGGTTTTGTCGTTGAGGTTCACTTTCATGAAATGCAACCCTGCTTCCGGCACGAGGATGTTGGCGCCGCCCGTTTCAAGCGTGCCATTGGCCCCGTTGTCGCCAAACTTTGGTGCAGAGTTGGAAGAAATCTGGGTGAAAAGGATTTCTGTGTTGGGGTTTGGGAAGTAGCGATGCCCTTCATATATCCTGTTGTTGGGCGCCGTAGTGGCTGTAGCTGCCAGTGAATTGCTGGTTTGGGTGGCATCCCAGCCCTGATGCGAGCCCGGAACGTACAATTTTGGGTAACTTACAGTTGCGCCCTGGTTGAAATCTACTTTGATGCCCGTCAGGTCGGAGGGGAATTTTTCGATCAACTGCCGGGTCGTCCTGGTGCCGCCCCAGCCGCTCACTACGCCCGATGCCGCGGGGTTCATGCTGCCACCGATGCCAGCCCGGATGATGAAGGTCATGCCGCCCCAAGTGCGGGTGTTCACCCCGTCAAAGGTGACCGGGAAAATAATCTCCTTGGAATTGTGGTTGTCGGCCAGGAAAAGATTCTGGTAGTTTGGCTCCAGTTCATAGCCTGCACCCAAAACGGATTCAGAATACGTCAGGCAATCGTTGTAGCGAGCCTGCCCAATGTACACTTCGGCGTTGAGGTACAGTTTGGCGAGCAGCATCCAGGCCGCTGCTTTGTCGGCGCGACCGTATTGGTTCGTCCGAGGTGCCACCAGTTCCGGCTCGATTGCTTTTAGCTCTGACTCGATATAGCGGAACAAGTCATCCGGTTTTGCCTGTTTTGGCGCGCCCGCGCCAACCACATCTTCCTCTGTTGCAAAAGGAACGTTTCTGAAAAGGTCAAGGGCATGCCAGTAGCTCAAGGCACGTAAAAAACGTGCTTCGGCCCGGTATTTTTTCACCTCAGCTTTCAAGGCGGCATCTACACCCCGCGCATCCAATTTTGCATCGGTTGTTTCCCGCATAAATTCATTTGCCAGGGAAATCTGGTAAAAAACCCGGCTGTAAAAGGCATAGATAAAGCCATCGCCAGCCGTCCAGCTCTGGGCATGAAAATCCTTGATGGTCTGGTCGTTCCATCCGATCACCGCCTCGTCGGTCGACAATTCCTGGTGGTACCAGAAGCCCCGCAGGTATTGGCCGAAACCCTCGTCAATGCCCGAAATATCTGCCTGGCCCGCAGGGCCTTGCTGGCCCGACAAGGCAAGCCCGGCGTATAGTTTTGCCAGCACTTGTTTGTAAGCGCCCGGTTGCTTGTACACCGCTTCTGCAGTCAGGATATCTGGATCCAACGGAATGGTGTCCAAGTCTTTGAAACAACCGACAGCTCCAAAAAGCAGTATTGTGATGGTGATGATTTTTATGTTGCGCATGATTTCAGCGTTTTAATTTTTTAAAAATTGACATTCAACCCCAACACGTATGTTCTGGGCCGTGGGTAAACACTATTGTCGATGCCGTTGCCGATCTCCGGGTCAAGGCCCTTGTATTTCGTGACGACGAACGGGTTTTGAACCGTGAGGTAAACATTCAAATAATTGCCGATCAGCTTGTCGAAACTATAGCCGGCAGTGATGTGGTCGAACCGGAGGAAAGCGGCGTTTGTAACGAAATGATCGCTAAAAGTGAGTTTCCCTTGATCCACCACGTTGAGGTCGACGGCCGATTGGTTTACATTCGACAAGTAATTGGTGGTTGCGTAAAGGCGGTTCAGGTAGCCCATGTCGGTCTGAACGTTGTTGTACACGTAGTTGCCAAAATTGGCGCGGCCAGCGAATGAAAGGTTGAAATGCCCAATGCTCAGGCTGCTGGTGAGGCCAAAGGTGAACAAGGGTGACGGGTTTTTGTACCGGTATTTATCGTTGTCATTGATGACACTGTCTCGGTTCCTGTCGACAAACTGGCCTTCCAACAGTTTTCCTGTTTCGTCATATTTCTGTTCAAAGACATAAAACGAACTCGGGAAATATCCGACGCTGTGAATCTGGATGTTACTGCCTACCCCACCAGCGATGCCGCCCGTGAAAACGCCCTGATAGTTGGGGTCGTCACTGGTGGTCAGCTTCGTAATGGTGGAGGTGTTGTAGGAAAAATTGGTAGACACATCCCAATTGATATTTTTGGTTTTAACGGGCATAAAATTCAGGCTCAGCTCTACCCCTTTGGTTTCCATGGTGCCAATATTGTCTGTTCCGAAATTCGTCAGGTTGGACAGTGCCGAAAAGGGAATGAAGTTCAGCAGATCCTTGGTATTCCGTTGGTAAACATCCAAAGAACCAGAAAGCCTGTTTTTTATGATGGAGAAATCGAGGCCAGCGTTGTAGGTGGTCGTTTCTTCCCATTTGATATCGCCCACGTAGCCATTGGGCCGGATGGTGGTGATAAACTCGTCGCCGAATTGGTATTGTGCGTTCGGCGTACCAAACTGGTAGCGGGCCAGGTATGCGTAATAATCGCCGATGTCCTGCTGCCCGGTGACGCCCCAGCTTGTCCGCAGCTTGAGGTTGCCCAAATATTTTTTATCATTCTCGATCAGCTTCACCGCAAGTGCCGCAGCCGGGAAAAGTCCCCAGCGGTACTGTGGCGCAAACCTGGAAGTACCGTCGCGGCGCAAAGAGCCCGTAAAGAGGTACTTGCTTTTGTAGGAATAATTCAAGCGCCCGAACAAGGAAACCAGGTAAAACTCCGCCGGGTCGGTGCCAAAGGTTGTTTCAGCTGGGGTGCCTGCGCTGTCCATATTTAGAAAAGAGCTTCCCACTTCAAAATGCTGCCAGGAATAGCCGCCCATCACATCCACTTCGTGGTCGCCAAAGCCTTTTTTGTAGTTCAAATAAGATTCCAGTACGGAGTTCTTCTTGGTTTGCGCATAGGTGTTGTTCACACCGCCGCCATTGAGCGCATCGAACGCAAAGGCTGCATAATTGGGTACCATCACGTTTCCAGAGCCTTCGGAATAGTCGTAGCCTACACTCAGGTTGGCCCGCAAAGCCGGCAGGAACGGCAACCTGTAATCGACCGATGCATTCGCGATGTACTGTTTAACGGTAGAATTGTCTTGGCGCAGTTCGAGCAGCGAAACCGGGTTGGCAGGTGCCAGGCCGTTGGGGTTGCCATTCGGTATTGTCCAGGTGGTAAAACCGCCATAACGCGCAGACGTATCGCGCACCGTCCGGGTGGGATCGAAGCTCAGCGCGCTGCCGATGGCACCGCGGTCTGCGAAATGGTTGTCAGATATCATACCCTTAAAATGCACATTCAATTGCAGGGTATTGTTCAGAAACCCAGGGTTCAGGTTCACGGCGGCAGAATAGCGGTCAAAATTATCGGTTTTCAACACACCATCTTTGTTGGTATACCCCAAGGAAACCCGATAAGGCACTATGCCCACACCACCTGAAAGACTTACACTGTGATCCTGGCCCCAGGCAGATTGGTATATTTCATCCTGCCAGTCTGTATTGGCCGTGCCGAGCAATGCCAGGGAAGGATGCGGCGGTGCCATTGGGTCAGTGTTGGCATAAAAAGCTTTTACCGTTGACCTGAACTCGTCGGCAGTAAGCACGTCTACGCGGTTGAAAGTTTGACCCACCGACACGTTGGCGTTGTAGCTCACCTGGATTTTTTTGCCGAGTTTGCCCTTTTTGGTCGTAATCAGGATAACGCCACCTGATGCCCTGTTGCCATAAATAGCCGCAGCAGAAGCGTCTTTCAATACCGTGATGGACTCGATGTCATTGGGGTTGATGATGTTCAGCTGGTTTCGGCTCCCCGATACGCCGCCGTTGTCCAAAGGAATGCCGTCGACCACGATCAAGGGATTGTTAGAAGCGGAGAGCGAAGCTTCTCCCCTGATCCGGATTTTTGCCCCACTGCCCGGACCGCCGTCGTTGGTGATGACAACGCCGGCAATTTTTCCGGAAAGCAGCTCCTGTGGCCCCGTGATGGCACCTTTGTTAAAAGAGGAAGCCGTGACGGTTTGTACCAGGCCAGTCGCATCTTCCCGTTTGACGGTGCCATAGCCGATTACCAACGTTTCATTGAGGGCAACACCCGCCGACATGTACACATTGATGGTGTTGTTGGCGCCAACAGTAAGTATTTGCTCCGAATAGCCGGTGTAGGTCACTTTCAAAGATTTGGTCTCAAGGGGTACGGTCAAGCGGTAATTACCGTCTAAGTCCGTTATGGTACCTGTCGTTGTTCCCGGAACAGAAACGGTTGCCCCGATTAATGGGTCGCCGTTATCAATATCAGAAACATTACCCGTGATTTGCCTTTGGGCAAAGGCCATACCTCCCGAGAAAAGCAGGCAATACAGCACCAATAGACATGATTTGAGTTGACGTTTATTCATACGATGAATTAAGTTTGATTTGGATTGATAGAAATGGAATTTTCGTTCTTTTTATGTTCAATGAGCTTAGGCGGGATTAGGCGCACAAAAATCTACATTCAAATGATTATAGCACTTGGGGTGCATCAAAATCTTACAAAGTGTCGAGTTTTAACATGTAACTATAATGCAGCGCATGTTATATCAGTGGGTTCAATGGACTGTTGATCAGCATGCCCGGTTCCCAGCCCATCAGCCAACGCTGTCGATCATCTTCCTGGTTTGGGTTCTGGGGTTCCGTCACCCTGGCGCCATCTGCCACATAAATAACCGTCATCACTTCCCGCATTTTGTCAGAATGGTTGCCTGGTGCCGAATGCAGCGTCCAGCCCGAATGGAAAGTGGCGTCACCGGCTTTCATGGATTTTGGACTTGAAATTGGGTAGCCTTTTTCTTGAACCAATTTGCCCAACTTTGCCTCCGAATCGTCCGATATTTCGAGGTTGCCTAAGAAACCTTCGCGTTGAGAGCGGGAGGCAAAAGTCAACATACCCATGCCTTCGGAAATATCCACCAGGGGCATCCACATCGTAACGGTGTTATTTGTGTCGATGGGCCAGTAGTACTGATCCTGGTGCCAGGGGGTATGGCCGCCGCCGGGCTCTTTGAACAAAGCCTGGTCGTGGTACAGCCGCACCCTTTCCACCCCCATCAGGTCGGCAGCCATTTGAGCAAAGCGTTTTGCCAGGGTGAAGCGCCGCACGGCTTCATCCTGTTCCCAGAGGTTCATGGTCTGCAAAAAAGCTTTTCCGTAAGTATCGCGGGCTTCCAATGGGCGCTTTTCCGTGTTCAATTTTTCCGCAGCATGCAGGATTGCGGCCCGGTGCGCAGGCACTTCCCCCGTGGGCAATACCTGCTCCAACAATACATGCCCGTCTTCCCGGTATGCCGCGGCTATTGGGGCCGACACATGGAAGAGTTGAGCAAGGGCAGATATGGTGGAGGCTTCGTACATCGTCGGATTTGGTTACCACATAGTTTTTACAACCCAATTTTTCACCAAATAGCGCACATGGAACACATAGAATCGCGTAAGTTGAACGATGTGTTCTACGTGCGCTATGTTGTGAAAATCAATTTGTAATTTACTCCTGCAAAAAAACAAAAGTGTCTAAAAAACACCTTCTTCATTTTTAGCTAATTATAGTGCAATATTATCCTAAAGCTTCATTAATTTTGCCATTTCCAGATAAAATAAAATAAAAATGCGGGCTACACTAGAGCAGTTGAACGAAACGGCAGAAAACTCCTTCCTATATCGGCGGTTTACCCAAGCGCGCTTAGACGCTCCATTTCACTTTCATCCCGAACTGGAATTGACCTTGATTCTGGCGGGCAAGGGCAAGCGCATGGTGGGTCGGCAAGTGTCCAATTTTGAGCCCGGCGACCTGGTGTTGTTGGGACCAAACCTGCCGCATACCTGGTCGGGCAACGAACCAGAGGGCACCGAAGTTTCCCGTTCCATTGTCATCCAGTTCAAGGAATATTTTGTGGGCGAGCAATTCTGGGCGGTCCCTGAAATGGCAAGCATCCGAAACTTGTTTCAAAAAGCCCAATCAGGCGTATGGATAAAAGGCAAGACGCGGGATTGGGTCGCGGAAAAAATGGAGCAAGGCACGGAGCTTCCACCGATTCAAAAGCTCCTGCAACTCATTGACATTCTATACCATATCGCCACCTCAGAAGAAACAGAGCTTCTTGATTTTCAGCTCGACCACTACGCCCCTTCTACCCTCGAATCGGAGCGCTTCCAAAATGTATATGCCTACCTGATCGAACATTACCTCGAAGATATTTCCCTGGAAACGATTGCGGAAGTGGCCAACCTCAGCCCTACTTCCTTTTGTCGTTTTTTCAAAAAAATAGCCCGCAAGACCTTTGTGGACACCCTCACCGAATTCAGGGTAAAACACGCCTGCCAACTGGTTTCCAGCACCGACAAGCCCATTTCAGAAATCTGTTTTGAAAGCGGCTTTGGGAATATTTCTTATTTCAACAAGGCGTTTAAGCGGTCGTTGGGTAGGAGTCCGATTCGGTATCGGAAGATGTTTCGGGGGTAAAGCCAACGAACAGTTTTGACAACTTTTTTTCAGAAGTTGTCAAAGCTCGCCAAGGGCCCAAGAAAAATCGCGACCATCCAATACCCACAATACATTTTCGCAAAAAAATGCACATTGGTTTCCAAGAAAACACCAAGAATTTGCACACCAGTACAAATTTGTCAACAAGAAAAATGTTGACAAATTCTCACTTCGCCCTCAAGCCAAGCCAACGAACAGCTTTGACAACTTTTTTTCAGAAGTTGTCAAAGCTCGCCAAGCGCCCAAGAAAAATCGCGACCATCAAATACCCACGATACCTTTTCGCAAAAAAATGCACATTGGTTCCCAAGAAAACACCAAGAATTTGTACACCAGCACAAATTTGTCAACATGAAAAATGTTGACAAATTCTCACTTCGCCGTCAGGCCAAACCAACGAACAGTTTTGACAACTTTTTTTCAGAAGTTGTCAAAGCTCGCCAAGGGCCAATAAAAATCGCGACCATCCAATACCCACGATACATTTTCGCAAAAAAATGCACATTGGTTTCCAAGAAAACACCAAGAATTTGTACACCAGTGCAAATTTGTCAACATGAAAAATGTTGACAAATTCTCACTTCGCCGTCAAGCCAAGCCAACGAACAGCTTTGACAACTTTTTTTCAGAAGTTGTCAAAGCTCGCCCAAGGCCCAAGAAAAATCGCGACCATCAAATACCCACAA
>Ga0209390_10006534_pt1 | contig 15568 bp, 9 predicted proteins | sample BON01_FD_187212 | JGI IMG/M metagenome (GOLD analysis project Ga0209390, IMG submission 187212) | Freshwater microbial communities from Lake Bonney liftoff mats and glacier meltwater in Antarctica - BON-01 (SPAdes) (version 2) | ecosystem: Environmental > Aquatic > Freshwater > Ice > Glacier... | reverse complement strand
GGGGGGGGGGCAAAAAAAAACTCGGACCCTTGCTCCTCGACTCTTGGCGCCGCCACCACTCGCGGCGTCAACCCGACCCCGCGCGCGCTTGTACGAGCACGCTGGAGGTCGGAACGACTGTACAGAGAAAGAGAACCAAAACACTGCGCCAGTGGGGGAGAGAGAAAAACAGCGAAGGAACAAAAGGGCGGACGAGGCCCGAGCGGCGACTCCCCCCCGCCCACACAGGACACGGGGGTCTCCGAAACAGTCCTTTTTTTTTTTTTGCTGGTGGAGAGGTGGTGTGTGTGGCGGGGAGAGCGTGAGGCGGGTGTTGTGCCGTCGCCAGCCAGCGTCGAACGGAGCACACACACAACCACCGAATCACCGCCTGTTGGCGCGCGGCGACAGCAGGCGCGCGAACCACCCGCGCGGCGACTTGTCGCCAGAGGAGCCCGACGACGGCGACGCCTGCTGCTGGTGCGGCGCCGACGGCGACGAGCCGCCGCGCGCGCGCGCCAGCGACGACGCGCCCGCCGGCGCGCCCGTCGAGACGGGGCCCAACTGCAGCTTGCGCACGTCGGCCACGAGGGCCGGCGACGACTGGGCCGACGGGTGCGGGCGCGCGCCCTCGTCGTCCTCGTCCTCCTCCTCCTCCTCCTCGTCGTAGGGGCCGCCGCCGCCGCCGCCGCCGCCGCCGCCGGCCTCGTTGGCGCCGAGCGCCTCGCGGATGCGCGCGAGCGACGCCGCCGTCGCCGCGCCCGCCCCGGCCGCCCCGGCCGCGCGTTGCAGTTGCTGCTGCGCCGAGCCGTTGGCCGCCGCGGCCGCTGCGCTCACGCTGAACGACTGGCTGATCGCCAGCGAGGGCAGCGAGTTGCAGGGCGGCGCCGGGCGCCCGGCGTACTGGTTCTGGCGGTTGCCGCCGGCGGCCGCGGCAGCGGCCGCGGCAGCGGCCGCGGCGGCGGCCGCCGCCGCCATTGCCGACGCGCCCGACGCGACCGACGAGACGCTCGCGGCCGCGGCCAGGGCCGGCCCCGCGCCCGGGGTCTGCGGTCCGCACGTCGACGACGCGGCGCTCGCGGCCGGCGCCAGGCTGTGCTGCTGCCCCTGCTGCGGCCCCTGCTGCTGCCGCTTCTTCTCCCCCGCCGCCGGCCCCGCCAGCGCCGCCGCCGCGTCCGCCGCCGCCGCCGCCCGCGCCGAGCTCGGCACCTCGACGATGGCCTGCGCGTCGGCGGCGGTCGGCGACGACGCGGCCCCCGGCGACAGCGGGATGGCGCGCGCGGACCGGCGCGCCCGGTGCGCGCTCACCCAGGGGTGGTTGAGCAGCTGCAGAATGGTCGGGCGCACCGCCGGGTCCTTGGAAAGCGCCGAGCGCACAAAGCTGCGCGCGTCCTCCGACAGCGACGACGGAAACGTCGGCGCCTGCGTCCGGATGCGCGCCTCGACGCCGTCGCGCGAGCGGTCGTAGAAGGGCGGGCAGCCGACGAGCAGCTCGTACGCCAGCACCCCGACCGCCCACGAGTCGACGGTGGGGCCGTAGTGCAGGTGGGCCTTGTCCTTGTTCTCCTCGGGCGCGTTCTTGTAGGGGCAGTTTAGGATCTCGGGGGCCATGTAGTCCAGGGTGCCGGCGCGGGTCACCGCGCGCTCCTCGCGCAGGTCGATGGCCAGGCCAAAGTCCGCGAGCTTGAGCGTCGCGCCCTGGCGCGAGAACAGGATGTTCTCGGGCTTGATGTCGCGGTGCACGATCCCGCGGCCGTGCAGGTAGTTGAGCACGCGCAAAAAGGGCTCGAGCACCAGCTGCACGGCGACCTTTTCGGTCAGGCGCCCTCCGTAGCGCTGGAGCAGCCCAAACAGGTCGCCGCCGTCGCAGTGCTCGAGGACCAAGACCACCAGATCCCCCTCCTTGAAGGCCGCGTGCAGCGCGACCACGTGCTCGTGGCCCAGGGACGCGTGCAGGCGCACCTCGCGCCGGATCTGGTGCTGGTAGAGCGCGCAGATGGACGGCATGTGGTACGATTTGAGCACCACGAACTGTCCGGAGCGGCGGCACTGCGCCCTGTAGACCTTGCTGGCGTAACCCGTGTAGAGCTTTTCGAGCACGCGGAACTCGCGCAGGCACCACTCGGGCCGCGCCAGACCCGGAGGCATGGCCGGGGTGAGGGCCAGGAGCTCGACGCCCGAGGGGGAGACGGAGCCGACGGTCTGGTGCGGGTGGGCGGCGTGCTGGTGCGCGTTGTGGGGGATGCCCGCGTTGGCGTTGGCGGCGGCGTTGGCGGCGGCGGCGTTGGCGGCGGCGTTGGCGGCCGACGACGACGACCCGTTGTTGTTGTTGTTGCTGCCGCTGTGGTTGTTGAGGCCCGAGGACGCCAGGGCGCTGCTGCCGTTGCTGTGGCCCGAGGCGTTGGGCATGACCACGGGGCTCGAGGGAGCGGCCGGGCTGAGCGGCGGGCGCGCCGAGGGGCCCATGCGTGACGGCAGCAGCGACGCCGACGCCGACGACGCGGGCGGCGCGCCCGGCGCGAGGCCGCTGCTGCCGCTGCTGCCGCTGCCGGCCGAGCCGGTGCTGGCGGTGCTGGCGGCGACCGAGGGGCGGAAGGCGCCGATGACGTCGCTCTTGGAGCCCGGGGTGTCGGGCGTGCCGTGGGCGTGCGCGACGGCGGCGGCGGCCGAGTTGGCGGGCGCGCCGCCGGGCGCGGCGCAGCCGTCTTGCGCCTTGGGCGGCGCCGCCGCGTGGGCCGGCGGCGGCGCGTCAGCCTCGGGGCGCGGCGACTCCATTTCTTTTCGTTTCTGTGAGTTGTTTTGAGGCGGGGTTGAATGGGGTTGCGCGCGTGCGTTGGAGGGATCAGAAGGGTGGTCAGACTGTGCGTTGGTGGCGAAGGCGGAGGGAGATGATGGGGGGCGCGGGGAAGGATGCACCAAGGGGACAGGAACGAGGGACCTGGGGTCGAGGCGACCTGCGGCAACCTCCTCGCGGTATCGTTGGCGCGCGCGCCTCCGGAGTCGGCGCCGGGGCGCGCAAACGCCCGCAAAAGGTGTTTCGCTTGCTTTGCGTGCGGCCCCTCTTGCATTGCGCGTCGCGCGCGGAGGTCGCGCAACCGGCGGCGGCCCCCCCAAATCACACTCGGGCAGCCTCGAAAACGGCCGCAGATAGAGAGAGAGCAGAGGGTTCCTCGCACTCTTGTCTCTGCCCTCTGGACCCGCCGCTCGCTCGGCGAGCGAAATGTGTGCTCCGAGTATCGCTCGACTGGTGCATCGGGGCGCGCGCGCGCGCGAGAGAGAGCGGGCGTGCTTGCTGCGACGCGGCGCAGAGCGGAGAAACCGACCTGTTGCGAGGGGGCTGTTTCCTTTTTACCCTTTCGGTCCGCGCGGAGCGAACAAGAGAGAGAACTACGAGCTATCAGTGCGAGACGTGGCGTGCGTGTGTGCGTGTACGTGTGGCGTTGAGATGGGTGCGTGCGTGTGTGTGTGTGTGTTGTGTGGGTTTGGAAGAGACGGCGGCGCGAGGTCTTGTATCGGCGAGCCGCAGGGGCGGCGGCGGCGGCGGCGGCGGCAGCGGCGGCGGCGGCGGGCGGCCGCGTCCCTGTTGTGCGCTTTTTCGTCGGCGCCCGCCGAGGGTCATTCTTCTTTCTTGGTGGATGCAAGCGCTCATCTCGTTTCTCGAACACACTCGAAGCAGCTATCCGTCACAGCGCTCCGGCCAAGCCCATCAGCACCTCGTCCGACACCTCGCGCGCGCGCCGCGACGACGCCGGGTCGGCCTTGACGCCCAGCTGGAGGAACGCGCGGGGCGCCCGCGCCAGCGCAGACGGCGGCGCCGCCGCCGCCGCCGCCCCCAGCGCCTCGCCCTTTCCCCCCTTGTTGCCCATCCTCGCCGCCGCCGCCGCGCCGCCCGCGCCCCCCTCCCCGCCGCCCGCCCGCCGCGCCTCCGCCGCCCGCCTGCCCCGCGCCGCGTCCGACGCGCGCAGGTAGGCGTCCCGCTCGCGCGCCGCGTCGCGCAGCTCGGCCCCCAGGCGCTGCTCGCGGACCGCGCGCCGGTGCGCGATCTCCTCGGTGAGGTGGTCCCACCGAAACCCTCCGCGCAAATATTTCAAAGTCCACAGGTCGGAGCGGTAGGCGGAGCGCCGGGGCCCCCCGACGGGCTGGCCGTTGAGGCGCTCGGCGACCCGGCGGGCCTGGCGCTTGTCGAGGAACTCGACCCAGCCCTCCTCGAAGCGGCGGCAGCGCGAGGCGGAGGAGGAGGAGGAGGGCGGGGGCGCGGGGCCGCCGCAGCCGCCGCCCTTGCGCCCGCCGCCCTCGGCGGGCGCGCAGTACACGCGCCCAACCTCGGCGTGCTGCTCGAGCAGCTGGCGCAGCTTGGCCGGCTGCATGTGCGGCGGGATGCGGCTCACGTAGACGACGCCCCGGCGCGCCGCCGCCTGCCTCTGCGCCATCGCCCGCGCGGCGGTCAGCACCTTTTTCTTCCTGCGCGCGGCCTCCTCCTCGCCCGCCTCCCTCTCCTTCGTGTTCTCCCGCGGCTGCTTGCCGGCTCCATTGCCGTCGTCGTCCTCGTCGTCGGCGGCGGCGGCGGCGCCTCCGGCCTCTGCCTCGTCCTCTTTTGCGGAGCGGCGCGCCAGGCGGCGCGCGGCGCGCGCGGTCTTCTTCTCGGCCTTGCGGCGGCGGCGGGCCTTCTTTTTGGCCTCCTTTTTGGCCTCCTTTTCAACATCCTTTTTGGCCTCCTTTGTGGCCTCCTTTGTGACCTCCTTTGTGGCCTTGCGGCGCCGCCGGCGCTCGTCCTTGGTCCCCTCCCCCTCCTGCTGCCCCTCCTGGTTGTCGTCGTCGTCGTCGCCGTCGGCCGCTCCTGCGGCCGCTGCGGCCTGCTTGTCGCCGTCGCCGTCTTGGCTGCCCGCCTCGTCGTCGGCGTCGCCTGCGGCGGCGGCGCGGGGGCGCTTGGTGCCGCGTTTGCTGCCGCCGTCGCCGCCATCGCCGTCCGCCTCCTCGTCGTCGTCGTCGTCGCCTTCGGCGTCGCCAGACGACAGCAGGGACAAGTCGATGCTGTCGTCGTCGTCGGCAGCCTCGGACGCGTGCGGCTCCTCCTCCTCTCCGTCGCTCACGCCCGGCGACACGACGCCTTCATCCTCGTCCTGCTCGGACTCGCGCGGGCGACGCATTCGATTCTGCGCCGCCTTTCTGTCCGAAGCGGCTTCTCTTTCCTGAATCGGTGTTTCTAGCGCGCGCGCGGCGATTCGGGCCGTGATCGACGAAGTGAACCCGCCCGCGACGAATTGGGCGGACGGCGGCCGATGGGCGTGCGGAAGGGGACAGAGAGAGAGAGAAGAGGGAGAGAGTTGAAGAAAAAGCTTTGTGTTTGCTCGCGCGCGCCCGCAAATGAAGACGAAACGGCTGGTCAGTGTGGGAAATATGTTATTGGTATGTGTATGTGTTGCACGAAGCTTCGTTTTGGCAAGCGGCTAATCGAAGACCCCCCCGCGCGCGTCGCTCGTTTGTTTTCTGCGGCCCGCCACCCGCCGACGGCCGCCGACGCCGACGCCAAGCGCCGAGCGAGAGAACAACCCCCTTTTTTTCCCCGGGGGAACCCCCCCCCCCCCCCTCTTTTTCAAGACAGCAGCGGCGTGCCCGTCGACGGGTGCATCGCCGCGTCCGGGTAGTACTTGTAGTGCAGCTCCGTCACGTCGTCCCCCCGCACCTTGGTCCACCCGTCCTCGGTCACGTGGTACACGCTCACGGTGCCGCCCGAGGCGCAGTCGCGGAAGGCGGCGTGGTAGATGGCGCGGCGGCCGAGCTCGACGGCGGCGTCGACGGGCATGTCCCTGATTTTGTTTTTGTTTTTGTTTTTGTTTTTGTTTTTGTTTTTGGTTGTTTGGTGTTGCGTTTGGTTTTGTGTAAATTCTGTGTTGGGATTTGTTTGGTGTTTATTTGGTTCGATCGTGTGTGCGCCGGAAACGCCGCCCGGCCTCCCCTCGCCCGCCAAGCCAAACGACCCTCAAAGCAAATGCAAACAGCGCCCGCCCTGCCCCCTCCCGCCCCCCCACCGCGACACAACACACAACACAACGCAAAAAAGAACGCACCACGAGTACCCCTCGTCCAGCACGCCGTACGCGTACAGCGACCCGCTGCCCACGCTGAACACTTTTCCTTTCGTGCGCTGGCCGTCGCTGTCAACGTAGTACAGGCCGGGCCCGTGGCCCGGGTCCCACCCGGCCACCATGGTGCCCATGGACAGGCCCATGCCGCGGTAGGAGAACATGGTGTTGGCCAGCAGCTTGGACGCCGCGCGCACGGTGATGCGGCGGCCGTGCGCGAGCTCGTGCAGGCGGCACTGGCGGCCGAGGTTGCGCTGCCAGAACTGGCAGTCGGCGGCGCCGCCGGCCATGGTGCCGAGGAGGTAGCGGTTGATCTCGATGACCTTCTTCACCGTCTGGGAGGCTGTGGGGTGCGTTTCGGCGTTTTGGTTTTTGGGGAAGAGGGGAGGGCGGCGTGAGCGTGGAAGCGAGTGCGGTAAGAGACGATCGGCGGCGGCGACGGACGACGGAGAGTAAACGGCGAGCAAAGCAAACAGGGAGGAACGCACAGACGTAGGAGCCCATGGTGGCGCGCGAGTCGACCGCGATGATGACGCCGCCCTGGAAGATGAAGCCGAGCGTGGTGGTGCCGTGGCACGGCTTGACGAGCTCGACGACCTCGCGCTCGAAAGAGTCGACCTGTTTTGGGTTTGGGTTTTCTGTTTCTGTGAGCAAAGGCCATGTGATCGTCGCCGCTGCCACGCGCAGAGGGGTACGTAGATGCGATCGATCGAGCTTCCACCACGCGCACGCGCACAGAAGGGAGCAGGGGGGCCGAGCGTGCACGCATCCACGGATGGACACGTCAAAACTGACGAGAGCACCAAACTCACGTCCTCCACGTCTGGCAGCGCAAAGGTGCCGGCGTCCAGGGCGCAGCCCGACAGCACGGGCATGTCCGTCGCCTCCGCCGCGCGCGCGCGCGGCGCCCGCGTCTCCAGCATGGAGGTGTCGAGCTTCATCCTCTCCCCCTCCTCTCGAGAGGTGGGTGGTTCGACCCGCGCCTCGGCCTCCCTCTTGTCTTCCGAAGGCGTTGAGAGGGGGCGGTGGATGGGATGGATGGAGTTCTTGTAGGTGATGATGATGCTACAAAGTGTGATTGTGAGGCGTCGTGTGTGCTGTGAACACAGTGGGCGCGGTTTTGACGGTTTTGGGCGGCGAGGCGAGCGAGCGACGCCGCCGCTCAGTCGTCCGCGCGCGATGGGCCGAAGAACCGTCGCTGGGAAAGACCGCGACACAGCGGCCACAACAACGCGCATTGGTCCCGCCTAGAGCCAGCAACTCCACGACGTTATCATAATCAAGACATACACGGATTGGACGCGCCCCCTCGTTCATTCACCGCTCGCGTGCCTCCACGTCTCTCCGCCCCTCTCCCTTCCCCGAAACGTCGCAGCGGCCAAACACACACGACCCTCACTCCCGGCACGATGGCGGCGGCGGCCTTGAGAGCATGCCGTGGGCCTGGCACAATGGCCGAGTGCGCGCGCGCCACGCCGCTTGTGCCGCGCGCCAGGCGGACCGCGGCCGTCGCAGCGGCCGGCGGCGGCGGCGGCCGAGGCGGAGGCGGCGGTGGCGGCGGCGGCTTTGGCGGCAGTCCGACGCCCACAGCAGCACCAACCAAGAAGAAACGCAAGAACAAGCCCGGCGGCCGCCGCCCGCGCCCGGACAGCCCGCAGATCGAGGACGAGGACGAACTCGACGCCCTGGCCGCCGCGCGCCTAGCGGACGAGGCCGAGGAGGCGGCGGCGGCGGCGGCGGCGGCGGCGGTCGGCGGCGGCGACGGCGACGGCGGCGGCGACGGCGACGGCGACGGCGACGGCGGCGGCGGCGGCGCCGCGGCCGCGGCCGCGGCCGGAGCCCCCCCGCCCTCCCCCGAGGCCCTGTACGCCGCCCTGCAGCCCGTCCCGCCCCCCGAGCCCTACGTCGGCCCCGTCCGCGCCGCGCGCGTCGAGGGCGGGAAGTCCGGCATGGGCGTCGTCGCCACGCGCACGCTGGCCGCGGGCGAGCTCGTGCTCGTGTGCGTGCCGCTCGCCGCGATCCGGCGGCCGGCCTGCGGCGGCCAGGCCGGCCGCGACGACGGCGGCGGCGGCGGCGGCGGCGGCGGCGGCGACGCCGAGGGGGACGGCGGCGGCGGCAGTGCAGGCAGCGATGCCGACGAGACGGACGAAGGGCCGGCGGAGGCCCCCGACGGGGAGCCGATGTACGAGCCGGGCGACGCCGACCTGGACGCGCTGGCGGCGCAGCTGCTCGGGGCGGCGGCAGGGGCAGGAGCGGGAGCAGGCGGCGGCAACGGCGACGGCGGCGGCGGCGACGGCGACGACGGCGAGGCGGCGGCCGAGGCCAGGCGGCGACGGCGGCGGCAGCAGCGCCGCGCCCTGGCGTGGCTCGCGTACCTCGAGTCGGACGACGGGTCCGGCGCCGCGGCCGATCCCAGCCTGCGCGATCTGGCGGGCGTCTTTGACGATGACGACGAGGAGGAGGACGACGGGCAGCAGCAGCAGCGGCAGCAGCAGCGGCAGCAGCAAGAGCCGCTCCCCGCCGCCGCCCGCTCGCGCGCCGCCCTCGAGCGCGCCTGCGCCGACGCGACCGACCTGGCCTTCCGCGTCGAGCTCGAGGACGCCGCCGCGTCCACGCTCCGCCGGGCCGTGGACGAGGCCGCGGGCGCTCCCGTCGGCCCGGACGAGCTGCGGCGCGCGGCGGCCGGCGCGGCCATGGACGCAGACACGGCGGCCGACGCCGCCGCCTCCCAGGACGAGGCCGCCGACGCCGCCGACGCCGCCGACGCCCCCCCGGGCGTCCCCGCCGCCGCCGTCGGCCTCTGGCCCGCCTTCTCCCTGCTCAACCACTCGTGCGCTCCGACCGCCTCGGTCGTTGCGGTCGACGTTTACGCCGGCGGCGGCGACTACGGCGGCGGCGACGGGTCGGCGGCGGCGGCGACGACGACGCTGCACGTGCGCGCCGCCCGGCCCGTGGCCAAGGGCGCCGAGCTGACGGCGAGCCACCTGCCCGTCTCCCTCCTGCTGTCCCCCTTGTCCGCCCGCCGCGCCGCCCTGGCGCGCGAGCATGGCGTCGCCGCGTGCGCCTGCCCGCGCTGCCGCGACGAGGGCGCGCAGGACCCGAAGCTCCGCGAGCTCGTGTCGGACCTGCACGCGGCGGCGGCCGGCGCCGTGGCGCCCGCGCTGGCGCGTGCGCTGGCCTCGGGCGACGCCCCCGCCGTGCGCCGCTGCCGCGACCAGTGCGCCGCCTACGCCGAGGTGGCCGACGCCGCCTTCGCGCGCCTGGCCCTGCGCCCGCGCTCGCAGCTGTGGGCGCAGGCGTCGCTCTTTTGCCTGTACGAGGCGCTCGCGCTCGCCGTCGCCGCCTCTGGCGAGCGCGACCCGCGGCTCCTCGAGCTGCTGGCCGCGCTGGCCGGCCTGGCCGCCCCGGGCTCGCGCGAGCACGTGTTCTGGGCGCGGCAATTCCTGGCCGACGCGGAGGACCACGAGGACGACGCGGATGCGCGCGCGCACGCGGACGGGGCGTGCCTGCGGGCGCACGCGGCGCGGTACGGCCGCGGCCTCGGGCGCCCGCTGTACGGGGCGCTGCGGCTGGCGGCGCGGTCGGCCGAGGAGATGGCGGCGGGCGGCGCCGACGACGAGGATGAGGGCGAAGATTATGACGAGGACGACGACGGCGGCGATGGGGACGGCGCGAAGGAGTGAGAGCGAGTTTCTGCTGCTGTTGTTACACTCGCGCGCGGCGGCGCTTCCATGAATTGTGTTGTTTTTTGGTTTGTCGTCGTTGCAGAGACCGACGCCTCTCTCTCTCAGCCCTCAGCCCTCAGCCCGCCGGAACCGCCTGCTGCCGCTGCCGCTGCTGTTGCTCCCTCCGCTGCCACCACCGCTGCTGCCGCCGCCTCCTCGCGCTGCAGCCGGTGCTTGTCCGCCATCGTCCCCCGCGCCTCCCCCGGCTTGGTGATCAGGGCGCGCGGCCGGCCCTTGAACAGGAAGCGGTGCCGCACGACGCCCACGACCGCAAAGCCCTGCGACGGGACGGCGTTCTCGGCGGGCGCCCCTTGTCCTGCCGCCCGCACTGTCGCCGCTTCCGCCGCCGCCGGCGTCCGCTCGAGCACGGCGAGCGGCCGCTGGAGCGCGATGCGCTTGCCCTCGATCTCGTGGTAGCCGATGTGGATCTTCACGACGTCCGCGTGCTGTTGTGTGGTCGTGTTGTCGTGTGTGCGTGGTGGGCGCGTTTGAGCGCTCTGCAGCGAGCCAGAGAGAGAGAGAGACAGGTGGGGACAGAACGAGAGAGATAAACGCAAACACAAACGCACCGTGCTGGACAGCACCACGGTGCCCACGGGCACGGGCTCGCCCGCCGGGACCTCGTGCTGTTGCTCGATGCGGCCCTGAAGCTCGATGAGGCCGTACTCGGGGATCTCGCCGCCGCCCGGCGGGCCGTCGATGCGGAAGAGCATGATTCAGGTTTTTTTTAAAGCTGAGATTGAACCGCAAAAACAAAAGCGGGCTGCCTTTGCAGCAGCGTGACGCTCGAGCGTAAGGGAGGATGATATGATACGAGGCCTTTGATAGGAAGCACGAGGAGCGGGGCACGGCTTTTCAGGGCCGCCGCGCCGCCGCCGCCGCCGCTGCCGCCGCCGCCGGCCCGACCGTCGCCGCCGCCTCCGACGCCCGTCGCCGCCTCGTCCCCTTTTGCGGCGGCGCCCCCGCCCGGATCGCCGCCACCGCCGCCTGCCGCAGCGTCGACGCGGGCCGCCCGCCGGCCGCGGAGGCGGCCTCCACGGCCAGGGCCGCGAGGCGCGCCCCGGCCCCGCCGCGCGGCATCACCGCGCTCAGGCACACGGCCAGCGAGGCGGGCGCCATGCGCGCGAGCTCGCCCGACCACCCGGGCACGGCGCCCGCCAGAGCGCAAAGCGCCTGCGCCCGGCGCCGCAGCAGCTGCCTCTGCAACGGGCCGTCGGGGCCCGGGGGCGAGGGCGCGCCGGCGCCGGCGCAGGACGCGGCCTCGAGCAGGAGGCGCGGCTGCGCGGCGAGCACGGCGCGCGCGAGCTGGAGCTGCGCGGCCGGCGGACGCGGGGGGGAGGGGCCCGGGGCAGGCGAGGGGTGCGGGCCGCCGCCTTCTGCTCCTCCTCCTCCTCCTCCCGCTTGCGCCGCCGCCGGCGACAGGCCGTCGGCCAGGGCGACGACCGCCGCCTGCCAGGCCGAGGCCGGGTAGAGCAGGAGCTCGGGACGGCGGCGCACGACCGAAGCAACGGCCTCGAACGGCACCGAGGGCGCCGGCGGCGGCGAAGGCAAAAAGAACGGCGACAGCGGCGACGGCGGCCCGTCCATCCCGCCCCCTCCCCCTCCTCCTCCCCCTCCCCCCCCGCGGAGGACGAGGTGCAGCTCGCGCGCCTGCTCGATGATCTCGAGGGGACCGAGCTCCAACAGGCGCGGGCAGCGCGTGGCGACGCGCAGCGCAAAGGCCTGCACCTCGCCGGGCAGCTGCGTGCCGGCGCGAGGTGCGCCGCCGCCGCCGTCGCCGCCGTTGCTGCCGCCGCCGCCGCCGACAGAAGCGCCGGGCCCTCCTGCGGCCGCCGACAACGACGACGACAGCCCGCCGCCGCCGCCGCCAGCACTCGCGCCCGAGCCCATCATCATGAGCTGCTGTAGGAGCGCCGGGTCGTCGCCAAAGTCGACGGAAGACAGGCTCGCCAGGCTGGCCAGGGAGCCGAGGGACGCCGCCGCGGACGGACCCGACGAGCCGTCGAGGCTGCCGCCGCCGCCGCCGCCGCCGCCGCCGCCGCCGCCGCCGCGGCTATTGCCAGGGACGCTCTCTGGGCGGCGCCACTCGGGGCGCTTGGCGCCGCCGCTGGTGCTCGGGGGCGGGACGGAGGACGAGGGGGACGAGGGAGAGGTCGGGAGCAGGGACGCGGCCGCGGCGTCCCCCTCGTGCTCGTGCTCGTGGTCGCCGCCGCCGCCGCCGTTCCCGCCTCCCCCTTCCTCGCTCGCCGACGACGTCGCCGACCAGCCGCCGCTCTCCTCCCCGCCCCACCCGGCCAGGCCCGCCGCCGCCAGCAGCGCGTACCACGTGCCGCACAGCCGCGCGGCACCGTAGGTCAGCAGCGCGGGCTGCGCGCCGAGCAGCAGGCCCAGGCGCGCGGGCCCGAGGCCCGTCGCCGCCGCGAGCGCGTCGCGCGCCGCCCTGAGCGCCGCGGGCGATCGCAGCGCGAGGCTGGGCTGGCGCGCGAGGACGCCCAGGGCCGCCTCGTACCGCATGCCGCCCAGGAGTTCCGCGAGCGCCTCGGTGCGGGCGCGCACGGCCAGCGGGTCGGCCAGCAGCAGCGACGGCTGCCGGGCGGCGGCCGCGGCCACGTCGGCCCACGGCACAAACGCGCCGTGCGTCAGCGCGTCCAGGCGCGCGCGCAGGCGCTCGGGCCGCTCGCGCAGCAGCCGCGGCTGGCGGGCGGCCATGCGCTCGACCGAGGCGCCGGGAGGCAGGTGGGGCCCGAGCAGGCGCGCGAGTGCGGCGTGCGCGGCCGCGACGGCGCCGGGCGACTGCGTCAGCAGCGCGGGGCACCGCGCGGCCGCCGAGGCGAGCGCCTCGTGCGAGCGACCCAGGGCCTCGAGCAGGGCCTCGCCGGCGGCGGCCACGTCCGAAGGCTCGGCGACGAGCAGGGCCGGGTGGCGCGCGGCGAGGGCCAGGGAGTCGGACAGCGACGTCATTGTTGTGGTCGTCGTTGTCGCTGCTCCAGCGCCGTCGCCGCCGCCGCCGCCGGTGAGCGCGCGCCTGGCCGCCGTCGCGAGCAGACGCCCGTTGCTGTTGCTGCCGCTGTTGTTGTTGTTGTCGCCGCCGTTGGACGACGACGACGCGCCGGGCGGCGGGCTGTTGAACCCGCTGTCGCCCGAGCTGCTCCGCCCGCTGCGGAGGCCGCCGCGGCCCGTCCACGCGCCGCCGACGTTCCCCCCGCCCAGGAGCGACGACGACGACGAAGGTGACAGCGGCGACAGCGACGACGACGAGGACGAAGAGGACGAGGGAGAAAAATAACGCGGCGGCAGCGGCAGCGCCTCGACCGCGTCCTCGCAGCGCGCGCGCAGGGCCGCGGCGCTCATGTCCAGGGCGGCGCGCAGCTGCGCCGCGGTCATCCGCGCCAGCAGGGCGGCCGCCGCGGCCACGGACGGGTCGGACGCGCCGAAGGAGACGGCCGCGGCCAGCGAGGGGCCCGCGCCGGCGCTGCCGCCGGCGCCGCCACTGCCGCTGCCGCCCGCGCCGCCCCCCGTGCCGGGCGCGACCGCGCCCAGGAGCGCGGGACCCAGCGCCAGTGCCACGCGCTCGGCGCCCTGGCGCACGGCCTCCGGCGCGTGCTCGGTCACCAGGGCCGGCTGGCGCGCGCACAGGAGCACGCCCGCCTCGGGCGCGACCCCGAGCGCCGCCGCCAGCGCCGCCGCCCGCAGCCGCAGCTCCGCCGGCTCCGCCTCGACCACGGCGGCGCCGCCGCGCGCTGCCATCACGAGCGCCTGCCACGCCGGGACGCCCAGCTCGGCGGCGAGGGCGCGCACGCGGGGCGCCAGCACGCCCACGGGGAAGGCGGCCAGCGCGGCCGGGTGCCGCCGCACAAGCGAGGCCGCGTGCGCGGGGCGCACGCCGAGCGCCGCTGACAGCGCCGCCGCGCGGCGCGCCGAGGCGGCCTCCTGCCGGCGCCGGCGCTCCAGCTGGCGGCGCTGCTCCAGCTGCTGCTCCTCGCGGCGCTGCTGCTGCCGCCGCTGCCAGGCGGCGGCGGCGCTCGGCTGTGGTTGTGGTTGTGGTTGCGGCTGCTGTGGCTGCTGTGGTTGCTGCTGTTGTTGCTGCTGCTGCTGCTGCTGCTGTTGGGAGCCTGGCGGCGTCCCGGTGCTGCCGGCAACGCCGCCGTTGCTGTTGCCGTTGCCGTAGCCGCCTCGCGCACCTCCTCCTCCTCCGCCTTCGTCCCTCAGCACGACCATCGCCCGCCTATCATCGTCATCGGCGCCATCGGCGCCATCGACGCCGGCGACGGTGAGGGTCGACACCGACGTGTAGGTCGACGAGGACGACGCGGCCGCGGCTGCCGCGGTCGTCGACGAGGCGGAGGAGGAAGCAGAAGCCGAGGGCGACGCGGCCGCGGCCGCTGCCGCGCCCGCTGGCCTGCCGCCGCTGCCGGACTGCTCGGTGCGCGCCGCGAGGCGTCGACGCTTGCGGTGCCACATCGAGACCAGGGCCGACGGCGGCCCGCCGCCTCTCCTACGCCCGGTCGTCGCCCACGTCGGCAGTGGCGACGCTCCTCCTGGTGGTGCCCCCGTGGCGGCCGCGGCGGCGGCGACGCTCGTCGCCGCCGCCGCCGCCGGCGCTGCTCCTACGCCACGGCGGCCGCTTGCGCCGCCGCCGCCACCGCCAAACGGCCGCGATGGCGACGACGGCAGCGGCAGTCGACGCCCAGCGCCGCCGAGCGTGGTGCCCTGCATCCCCCGAGGCTGCGTGCGCAGGCCTAGCGCACTAGCGCATGGCCGCCTTGTCCCGCTTCAACAAGAGAGCATGTCTTCCAGAGAGAGCGAGCGGAAGGTGTTGCGAGGAGGGGACGAGAGGGAGGGAGGTTTCGAAGATGGGTGGTGCTGGGGCGTTGTACAAGGGCGGGTGGATAGAGTAGGGGCCAGATATGTTCGCGGTGAATGATGCGGGCGAGGTTTGAGCATTGACTGACGAGAGGGGGGCTCGTGAGGAAGCGGGGGAGGAGGAAGGGAGGAAGGGAGAGCTTTTGATTGAATGGTTCTTCTGTCTCTCTTTCCTCTGTCAAGAGGCTCCCCTCCCTCGACGAGCCACGCCTCTCCCTCTTTTCCTTTTGCAAGTCGAGCAAAGATGGTACGTCGCTCTTCTCCTTCTTGAGCACGAACGACACGCGCTGCGGCGCCGATCGACGCCAGAGAGCGGCGGATGCGCGCGCGCGTCGAGCGGCGCCCCCCGACCCTCGCTCTGATCGCCAGACACAGCTGGCCCCTGGAGGGAGGCCCGCTGCGCGCCGGCAAGGGAGACTACTCGTCGCTTGCTCGGATTCGTGCGACGCGACGCGTGTCGGACGGCCGCTCCGTCGAGCTCGGGGATGCCTCGTTTGGGGAGCACCAGCTGCAGCTTTGAGGAGGGAGGGCGGCTGCTGCTCCTCGCCCGTCCCCCCCTCTGTGATCAGCCGCCCCGAGGCCCCGTCGCGCGTGTGTGGACGCGCGCGCAACGTGCGGCTGTGGCGGCTGTGTCCGGAGCACGAACGTCGCCGGACGCCGGGATGATCCCGACGTTCTCAGAGGAGAGAGGTTTTCTCGCCGCCGCCATCGTTTTGCCGCCGGCGCCGTCGGTCGCCGCGCCGTCGGTCGCTCCTTTCCTCGAGCGAGAGAGAGAGACGGCAGGGAGAGGCGGGCCGCCCGACCGACCGGCCACGGGACCTCTCTGCGCGTCTACGCAACGCGCGCGTGGCCAAACACCCTGCACACGTGCGACGCCCCCCCCCTGCTCACACTCTCGCCCCCCCCCCAAAAAACCAC
>Ga0209390_10006530_pt1 | contig 15581 bp, 12 predicted proteins | sample BON01_FD_187212 | JGI IMG/M metagenome (GOLD analysis project Ga0209390, IMG submission 187212) | Freshwater microbial communities from Lake Bonney liftoff mats and glacier meltwater in Antarctica - BON-01 (SPAdes) (version 2) | ecosystem: Environmental > Aquatic > Freshwater > Ice > Glacier... | reverse complement strand
TGCATGACACGATTTACTACGTTAAACCCACAGCGCATAATTTGAGCAGTTTTGGTCTGATTTTTACTCGCTTTCAGCAAGTCGATTATCGCATGTTCAAACAGGAAGGTATGACGCACGTACCCAGAGGCCCAGTTGGGCTGGACAGTCTCTATTTTGCCCTGAGAAGTAATAATCCGAGGCAGTTCACACCTGATATAAGTTTTGTATTGCATCGTGTCCAAGTGCCTCCATTTACGTGCTGGCGCGTGATCGTAAATTTTGCAGGGTTCACCAGTCTGGGCATCTTCTAAATGCTCCAATAAACAGACTATTTGGATGAAAATTTCCTCTTTAGAAAAATCAGTGTCAACTGATTCGACTACCCATCCATTTTCTAAATCTAGTATTCTTGTGAAAAGATTTTCCTAAACATCTTTTTGCTCAAAGATAGCTATTCCATTAAATTCGTGGTAGAACCAATATTTTTCAAAAAAAACATAAAGTTTTCAGCTTTGAATTTTTAAGATCTTATTTTGTATTCTGGTTTTTTCCTCAATTTTCATGCTTCATTCTTTGAGAAATCTTGTAGCCACAGCATTTTTACTATGCTTCGTTATTGATCATTTTGGTCACGATATATTCTGTTATTCCTACCTATATAAATTGGATCTTAGGCCAAATATCGATGAATCGTATCTGTTACTCGATTCTTATAATCCTATTTAGGCTCATGCGTTCCCTTTTACTCATTCTCCTTATGCAAAGAGATTTTTGGCATGTCTGTCGGTAGCGCAACATGACGGGATCATAACTGTGTGGCATTATAAGGTTGAATTTAATAGACCGGCTTCTTATCAAGCTGATACGAAAATTGCGCATACATATATTGTAAATAATTTACATTCTAATCTATAAGAAGAAACTGTGCTAGGCACCGTTTCCGGAAAAATTCCGCTGGCCATGTTTCTGCGTGAAGCTGATTATCTAAGGATTTTAAAGAAGCAACATTTGGAAAGTTTTATTTTGCTATGGGAAATTGACCAAGCGATCTCAATGCTGGTTTAAAAATAGCTAAGGAAATAGCTGGAATTGCTTTGGCCGGAGCTTCTGATGATAGGATGAGATATGCTTAAGCTTCAAAAATTATTTCTGATTCCTTAAGAAATACATCATGTTATTGATTTGGATTCAAATAGGAAAAATAAGAAAGTCCCATACGTCCTGTTAGGTTGACTCCGCTTTTTGGAAAATTGAAGATGTGATGTTTTCTACCCGTAGAGTTCACCAAGATCAAAAATTCCTTTGGCACTTGTATCTGAATCATTCAAGAATGATTTCAAAATCCTAGTGGATTACGTAGTTAATGCGATACAGTAACGTCGAAGAATTGCCAATTTCTGGCAAGATGGTCTCGACATATATACCTTACCATTATTGCTATTCCACATCTATCCGGATGATCCAAGATCTTGAAACTATTTCAGGTATACTCAACATCCCGACCTATACCTCTGGACATGCTGTATTTTGGCTGCTGCGGCGGAACTCTTAACCTTTCTATTCCCTCAGAAAGGAAAGACTTTCAATGATTGAGTAGAGGAATCTACCATTTCGAGACTTTACGGAGGTATTGATTGGTCTCTTGATATTATTGTTGGTGAGTAGTCAGGGCAGAAATGTGACACATTATTCTATTGAAGTTGTTAATTTAGATGGAGCAGACCATTGATTGGTGGAAGTTTTACTCACCCTCAAGAAATTGATTTTAACAAGATATTCAACCTCATTAATTTAATCTGCCAAACTGAGAATGCAACTATAGTCAAAGAACCTTTATAGGTTTTTTGACTTCATTTTTCAAACTTTTTGTAGCCAATACCATGAGTGAAATGGCTAGTACAAACAGTAGTGCTGCAATTAGAGAAAGTACATATACTTCCTCCTGGAAGTTTTTCCAAGCAAAAAGTCCCAGCGAAGCCAAGGTGACTGTGAACATAAAAAACATCGGAATAGTCACAAATAGCGCATTCACTTTTTGCTTAATCAGCCAAACCGCAATAGTCAATAATGCCAAAGCTGCCAGCAGTTGATTGGCTGATCCGAAGATTGGCCAAAGGGTGGTAAACTCACCAGATAGTAACAGTAAAATTGAAAAGACCACTACCACCCCAGTGGAAACAAATCTGTTTTTAGCAATAAACTGAGCTGCCGGTTGGGGAATATCTTCAAAATACTCCTGAAGTGTAAATCTGGCAAGACGTGTGCAGGTGTCAAGGGTGGTCAAAGCAAATGCTGAAACCGTCAAAGCGACGAAACCTACCGCAAAATTTTCTGAAACTCCCAAAGTAGAAATCATCCCACCCAAGCCCGTGGAAAATAATGAAACCGGACCCTCCCCTGCAAGTCGTGCAGTATATTCACCTTTCGTCAATATTACCACCGCACCTACGGATATGATAGCTAAGAACGATTCAATAAGCATTCCTCCGAATCCTACCACCTTAGCATCACTCTCCTTATCAAGCTGCTTGGATGTAGTTCCCGATGCTACAAGGGAATGAAACCCACTGATAGCTCCACAGGCAATAGTTACAAATAAAACCGGAAATATGTAACCAAGATTCTCATTGGATACGGTGATCTCATTTGACATCTGAATTTCAGGGTTCGATACAAAAACTCCCAATACTGCCGCAATAATCATCCCGTAAAGCAAAAAACTATTGAGATAGTCTCTTGGCTGTAGGAGCATGCTCACAGGAGTGACAGACGCAAGAAAAGCATATCCCAATAATGCTAAAACCCAGATTTTGTAATCCAATACAAAAGGTAGCTGCATCCCGAGATAGACAAAGTAATACATCAAAATCACTCCAATAATGGTCAAGATCAGGAACGGGATTTTTTTACTACCGACAAGCTTATTTACTACTCCAAAACCAATAGCCAATAGAATGAATAGGATTGAGGCTGATGCTACACCAGGATTGCTAACAAAGGTCTTGGCGATGATATCTGAAAAAACTCCAATTACTAGTATTAAAGTCGAGAAACTGAAGATGATAAAGAGCTGCTTTCCTTTTACTCCGATTTGATTGCGGATAATCACTCCAATCGATTTGCCATCCGACTTCAGCGAAGCAGCCATACTTCCCAAATCATGAACAGCTCCAAAAAATATTCCTCCAACCAAAATCCAAATTACAGCTGGAATCCATCCAAACGTAACTGCGATGATCGGTCCCACAATTGGTCCAGCACCTGCAATTGATGCAAAATGATGACCCAAAACCACAATCGGCTTGCTTGGCTCATAATCTATTCCATCCCGGTGAGTATGTGATGGCGCTGGTCGATCATCATTCAGGCCAAATTTTTTGTACACATACTTCCCGTAAAATCGATAAGCAAGCAGCAAGATCACAGCCGAAATAGTAAGGAGTAAAGGTAAATTCATGGGCTAATAAGGTCAATTAAGAAAATTCACAAGATCTTAAATGGTAAGTAATTTCAATTTTGAAACTCAAATCTGAAAGTCAGCTGCTAATTCAATTTGATTAAGATTCGATTGAATTAAAGCTCTAAAATCAGATTTTTAATCAATCAAACAAACTATTCGCTTCAAGTTGAATTCTATGCCTCAGATCTGTGTTACATTTACACGCTCAAATGAAAATTAAAGAATTCAACTATTCCGCAAATTTTTGCGAAGAAAATATTTGGCACTTATGTCAAAATCCAGCACTGGAAAGCTTTTCTAAGAAAGTGCTTATCGTCTCCAATTCAGCAAGATATTGTCCCTTTAGATTCCAGAAATCAATCCATGGTTACGAGATTGTATGGTGGAATTATCATGTGATTCTACTGGCGACAAATACTGATTCATCGTTTATTTATGACTTTGATTCGACATTGCCCGTTCCGCTTACCGCAATAGAATATCTCGATCAGACCTTTGAAAAATGCGATAGCTTGAGAACTGTTGATCTTCCTTTTTTCAAATCCATCGATGCGGCAGATTACCTTGCTTCCTTCAATTCGGATAGGAGCCACATGAAAGATGATGCAGGAAAATGGCTTTCAGATCCGCCTAAGTGGCAAATCATCGGAAAGAATGGAGATTTACCCTTACCTGAATTACTGGATTTCACTATTTCAAGCAAGCAGAAAATGTACGGTCTTGACGAAATACGGTCTATTTCCTACATTTAATCTCAAGGATCTTGTAATTGAGATGGCTTATTTTATTTTCGTCAAAAATGTCCAAGTTGATTTTTTTATGATTTCTAATGCTTAGTCAATTGCAATGTGTTGAAAAATGTACGGATTTTATTTACCGGATATAAGGACTAAATTTGTATCCCTTCATTTGTCAAACATAATAAAAACTCAATATGGCTTGGTTTAAAAGAACTGATAAAGGAATTAAAACTTCGACCGCAGAGAAAAAAGATGCACCAGATGGTCTGTGGTTCAAGACTCCAAATGGAAACATTATCCATACCCGAGAGCTTAAAAATAATTCGTACGTATGCCCTGATGACGATTTTCATGTCAAAATTGGGTCAAAAGAATACTTTGAAATATTGTTTGATGACAATAACTTCAAAGAGTTAAATGAGAAAATGACATCTGGGGATCCTTTGAAATTTACAGATACTAAACCGTATGGCTCGAGAATAGAGGCGACTATAGCAAAGACGGAACTGAATGACGCCGTCAGAACTGCTGTAGGCAAGATGAATGGGCTAGACTTGGTCGTGGCTTGTATGGATTTCAACTTTATAGGAGGATCTATGGGGTCAGTGGTTGGGGAGAAGATAGCGCGAGCGATTGATCATTCTCTGAAAAATAAAATTCCTTTTCTGATGATCTCTAAGTCGGGAGGAGCTAGAATGATGGAGGCTGGATTTTCACTGATGCAGATGGCAAAAACTTCGGCAAAGCTCGCTCTTTTGGACCAAGCTGGTATTCCATATGTATCGTTACTTACGGATCCTACCACTGGAGGAGTGACAGCATCTTATGCTATGCTGGGTGATTTCAACATTGCCGAGCCAGGTGCATTGATTGGTTTTGCCGGACCTCGAGTGATTCGAGAGACTATTGGAAAGGATTTACCAAAAGGTTTTCAAAGCTCTGAATTTGTGTTGGAGCATGGATTTCTTGATTTCATCATCGATAGAAGGCAGTTGAAAACAAGACTAACCACTTTATTAAACCTCTTGAACAATTAATCAGTTATCTAAGAGAGTTTCCTACGTACTGAGGACAAATTTGATAGAGAATTTGGCCTGAGTCAGTGATTAATGAATATATTTGTGCTCCCTTACTGGGATCGATTCCTAAGAAAAATTAAACCAAAATTTCATGGGTTCTGTAATTATTACTTCCATTGTAGCATTTACCATTATCATTTTGCTACTGGTTTTTATTCTCCTATTTGCCCAGTCAAAACTGGTAGCATCTGGAGACGTCAGCATTATCATTAATGGCGACACGAGTTCACCGATTATTACTTCGGCTGGAACCACACTCCTTTCCACCTTATCAAGTCAAAAGATCTTCCTACCGTCTGCTTGCGGAGGTGGTGGCACCTGTGCAATGTGCAAATGTATCATAGAAGAAGGTGGGGGCGAGGTGCTTCCAACAGAAATTGGGCACCTGAGTCGGGCAGAGCAGAAGAGTAATGTGCGTTTGTCATGCCAAGTAAAGGTGAAAAACGACATGAAGATTCGTGTTCCCGAAGAGATTTTCGGGATCAAAAAGTGGGAGTGTGAGGTTGTTTCAAATTACAACGTATCTACTTTCATCAAAGAATTCATGGTTAAGTTGCCAGAAGGCGAAACTCTTGATTTTGAATCTGGTGGATATATTCAGATAGATGTTCCTGTGACTACTGTCAGTTTTAAGGGTATGGATATCACCCCGCATCCTGATTTAGGTCACCCAGCGGATGTTTATCAAAGTGATTGGGATAAGTTTGGTCTTTGGAATCTAGTCATGAAAAATGATGAAGAGCTATTTAGAGCGTATTCTATGGCCAATCACCCTGCAGAAGGTAACATCGTCATGCTGACGATTCGTATTGCAACTCCGCCATGGGATCGTGCAAATAACAGATGGATGGATGTGAATCCGGGAGTTTGTTCCTCTTTTGTGTTTGGAAGAAAGCCAGGCGATAAAGTTATGATTTCAGGCCCTTACGGTGAATTCCACATCAATCCTACCCAACGTGAGATGATCTATATTGGTGGAGGAGCAGGAATGGCGCCTTTGAGATCTCATATTTTCCATCTTTTCCATACGGAAAAAACAGACCGTAAAGTATCCTATTGGTATGGTGGTCGATCTAAAAAAGAACTTTTCTACACACCTCAGTTCAGAGATATCGAAAAAGACTTTCCAAACTTTCAGTTCAACATAGGTCTTTCAGAGCCTCTTCAAGAGGACAATTGGACACTCAAAAAGTCAATGGAAGACAAAGAAGCTGACGGATATGTAGGGTTTATTCACCAAGTACTGTATGATAATTACCTGAAGAACCACCCGGATCCTGATGAAGTGGAATATTACTTATGTGGTCCTCCGCTGATGAACGCAGCAGTATTGAAGCTGTTGGATGATCTGGGGATTCCACAAGAAAACATTCGATTTGACGATTTTGGAGGATAATCAAAAATTAAGAATCCCGCTTCGGCGGGATTTTTTATTTAAGAACCAATTTTGGTTATTTTTACCTCACACCTCAGCCTAGTATGACAATTCAATCTTATTTTGATCCCGTAGCGGAATTCCTTTGGCAAAAAAACTATTCCAACAGCTCATTTTTTAAGCAAATCCATTTTTTTGGGGAAGATTTTCCAGATCTCAAAGGTGTACAAATAGCACTGGTCGGTCTCAAAGAAAATCGTGGTGCACATAAAATCGAAAGCTCATACCGCGGCAGTTCAGAGATTCGAGAAAAGCTCTATCAACTTAAGCGTGGATTGGGTTCCTATCGGATAGCCGATTTAGGTGATTTGATTTCAGGCGAAACAGTCCAAGATACGTATGCCCGTATGCAAACAATAGGAGAATATTTGATGAAAAATCAAATTCTTCCGGTTTATTTTGGAGGTTCTCATGACTTGGATTACGGGCAATATTTGTCCTATGAAAAAATGAAGAAGCTAGTCAGTTTGTTGACAGTAGATTCTAAATTTGACATGGAAGAGGATGGGCCCAAAGCAAATCAGCATTCTCAGGATATTATTCTTCATCAGCCTAATTTTCTTTTTTCTTATGCTCACTTAGGCTACCAAAGTTTTTTGGTAGATCCTGCCTTGATCAATGTTTTAGAAAAATTATACTTTGAGCATGTCAGATTAGGAGCGCTTCGGGCCGAATTCAAAGAAGTGGAGCCACTTATCCGAAATGCAGATTTGATGAGTTTTGATATCAATGCGATTCAATCTGCTGATGCACCCGGAGCTTTGGATGCGGAACCTTTTGGTCTTACTGGCGAAGAAGCATGTCAGATCTGTTGGTTTGCAGGGACTAATGAGAAGCTCTCCTCAATGGGAATATACGGTTACGAGCCCTACTATGATGATGCCGCCAATAAAACGGCAAAGGTGATTGCAGTAATGATTTGGTGCTTTTTGGAAGGATTCTATTCCCGAAAGGACAGTCTTTCTTTCAAAAGTAGTGATTATATTAAATATACCGTTTCTCTCGATGTCAAACCCAATATGCTTGTTTTCTATAAAAGTAAAAGAAGCGGGAAATGGTGGCTTGAAATTCCTGTAAGTGAAACCGAAAAATTTGATCGCATGAGTGCAGTGCCGTGTAGTTATGCAGATTATCAAATGGCTCAAAAAGGAGAAATCCCTGAGCGTTGGATCAACGCGCAGATTAAGTTGCTTTGATGAAAACCTTTACCAAACAACAGCTGGCATTGAGAAATGGACAGGATAAGCCTGAGATATGGGTTGCTTATAAAGGTGTTATTTACGATGTCACGGTATCTAGACTGTGGCGAGATGGAAAACATTATGAACATTGGGCTGGGCAGGATTTGACAGAGGAACTACCCGATGCACCGCACACTGACAAAGTTTTTGAAAAGTTTGACCCCATTGGGCAATTAGCATGATATTAATAGCAGACAGCGGCTCCAGCAAGACGGATTGGAGAGTCATACATAAAGACGGTCGGTTAAGTCAGCATCGTGGGGTGGGATTTAATCCTTATTATCAGACCTCTGAAGAAATGGCCATTGAAATGAGACATGATTTCTTGGTCAATCTTAGCGGTGAGATCGAAGAGATCTATTACTATGGTGCCGGTTGCTCCAGTCCAAACCGTAAGGCAGAAGTCGAGCTTTCTTTAAGGACTATCTTTAAACATTCCAAAATTGAGGTAGATCATGACCTTTCTGCTGCTGCTAAGGCTACTTGTGGTCATCACCCTGGCATAACTTGTATCTTGGGAACAGGCTCCAACAGCTGCGATTACGATGGGAGGTCCATTATCGATACCAGACCTGCACCAGGATATGTTCTAGGTGACGAAGGTGGGGGAGGTTACATAGGACGAAAATTTCTCAGTGATTTTATCCACGATGAAATGCCCATTCATATTAGAAAGTTGCTGTTGGAACAATTTGAGCTCACAGCCACGATAATTCAGGAGCATGTCTACCAAAAGCCTTTTCCAAATCGCTATATGGCCAGCTTTTGCAGGTTTATCACCGAACATAAAGTAGATCCTTATTGCTATATGTTGTTCTACAATTCATTTAAGGATTTTTTCAAAAAGCATATTATGAAATATTCAAACTATCGAGAAAAGCCTGTCAACTTTGTGGGATCGATAGCCTATTATAACAGTGATATTCTTCGAAAGGCTGCAATTGATGCACAAATTAGAGTGAATTTAATTATTGAAAGTCCTATTGCAGGTTTGACACTTTACCACCAAGAAGCATTATGAGAGTAACCGAAAGTAACTCCCACTACGATAATCTGGAACAAATGGAAGTAGCTGAGCTGCTTCTAAATATCAATCTTGAGGATCAAAAGGTTCCTTTGGTCGTCAAGGAAATCCTACCCGTAATCGCTAAGCTGGTGGAGTCGATTGTACCTCGCATGGAGCATGGTGGAAGGCTTATTTACATCGGAGCAGGTACCAGTGGTAGACTTGGTATATTAGACGCCTCAGAGTGCCCTCCGACTTTCGGGGTTCCATTTGATCGGGTGATAGGTATAATCGCCGGAGGAGATCAGGCAATTCGCAAAGCGGTGGAAAATGCAGAAGACGATCCCGAGCAAGCTTGGAAAGATATTTTGGAATATGGATTTAATGAAGATGATACCATTATTGGTATTGCAGCTTCAGGATCCACTCCTTATGTCATCGGCGGAGTAAGAACTGCAAGAAAAAATGGACTGCTGACCGGAAGTATTACCTGTAATCCTGGTTCGCTAGTATCAAAAGAAGTTGATTTTGCGATTGAAGCTGTTGTAGGATCTGAATTTGTTACTGGAAGTACTCGCATGAAGGCCGGAACAGCTCAGAAACTAGTGCTCAACATGATCTCCACCTCGGTGATGATCAAACTAGGAAGGGTAAAAGGTAATAAAATGGTGGACATGCAGTTGTCTAATGCCAAATTGGTACAACGAGGGGTAAATATGATCATGGAAACGACAGGTCTGGACGAAACCAAAGCAAAAAATCTTTTACTAAGTGAGGGATCTGTTCGGAAAGCTGCAGCATATTTTTACAGCAAAAAGGTCTAATTGTATTTTTGAATTCAATAGTATTTTATTTGATGATAGGGCGTATCTTTGCAGCCCAATTAAGGGGTTGAAAACCAATCCCTTATTTATTCACCGTCAAATCCAGCAGTGATGCTGCAATTCCATGAAAAAGAGCAATTCAAAAAAACCATTTTTCAACGAGGATAAGAAAGGTTCCAAGTCATTCAAAGGAGGTTTCAAGAAAAAGTCAACGGACTCTGATTTCGAAAAATCCGGATCTGGTCGTCGATCATCCGGTAAGAAAGATGATTCATTTAGTAAATCTTCTTTTGGCAAAAAGCCAGGATTTGGAGCTAAAAAGCCAGGTTTCAAACCCATGTTTGATAAAAGCGATTCCGAAAATAAGTTTGGCAAGTCTGAAGGAACAGGCTCAGTAAATAAAAAATTCTTTCAGACGAAAGCAGATGCTTCGACTGGCAGAAATAGGTCCAAAGCAGATGATTCGGATAAAAGATCTTCCGGAAGAGGCGATGCAAGACCTGTCAAGCCTTACAGCAAGGAGTTTAAATCAGATAAACCTTCTGGGAAAGGCGAAGGCTTGATCTATAGAGGAAGAGGTAAAGATCAGAAGCCGGTTTTTGAACCTGGGAAACCAGTGTATAAGAAGGATAAAACAGAAGTTCGAGGATTTGGCAATAAGCGCTTTGTAGATCAGGATACCACTTTGGAGCGACCGGATTATAAGTTTGATGCTTTACCTTCCAAAAAGAAGAAAATGGACGAGGCTTCTGAGGGCTTGATCCGATTAAATAAATTTATCTCTAATTCTGGTATTTGCGGTAGGAGAGAGGCGGATCAATTGATTGCGCAGGGAATGATCACACTGAACGGAGAGATCTGCACCGAGATGGGTCGAAAGGTAAAGCGCACAGATCGGGTCGTCTATCAGGGGCGGAAAATCAATCCTGAGAAGCCTGTGTATGTTTTACTGAACAAACCGAAAGATTTTATCACCACTACAGATGATCCCATGGATCGTAAAACAGTCATGAATCTGGTAGGCAATGCCTGCGAAGAGCGGATTTTCCCGGTGGGAAGACTGGATCGTAATACCACTGGTTTGTTACTTTTCACCAATGATGGGGAATTGGCGGCTAAGCTTTCTCACCCTTCCAACGAAATCAAAAAGATATACCAAGTCACATTGGACAAGCCTTTATCTAAAAAAGATGAAGAAGCTATCATCGAAGGGTTGACTTTGGAAGATGGACCTGCGGCAGTGGATGATTTACAGGTGCTTTCAGGGGACAGGAAGATTATGGGAATGGAGATTCATATCGGTAGAAATAGAATCGTAAGAAGAATATTTGCGCATCTGGATTATGAGGTTACCGCCCTAGACCGGGTGACGTTTGCGGGATTGGATAAGAAAGATCTCAAGCGCGGACATTATCGGTTCCTCTCCGAACAGGAGGTAATTCGATTGAAGTTCTTTATATAATCTTTAGAAGCTCCCGAATGGGAGCTTTTTTCACATAAACCCTTTCAATGCCTTCTCCAAGTCCCGCTTGGTGATTACGCCGCCTTTGCGCCAAAGGATTTTTCCTTTTTTAAAGAGGATATAGTGGGGGATGGAGCGTACCGCAAATTGCTGTGCCATCTGCGGATTCTTATCCACGTTAAGTTTTAGAAGCTTTATTTTGTCTCCAAGCTCATTCAGTACTTCTTCAATGATCGGATTCATGGTCTGACAGGGACCGCACCAATCGGCATAAAAATCAACCAAAACCGGATCTTGGCTTTTTGTAATGGTCTCTTTGGGTTTATTTTTTGGCATTGACAAAGCTAGAGAATAGTTATTATGTAGCGGCGTATAAATCAAATTGAAAGATTGTTAGAGTCCAACCTGTTCTTTTGAGCTAAGAACCAACTTCTAGAAAAGTAAGTTTATCTCGCTGCGCCGCTCGTCGCTGCGAGATAAAAAAATACACGATTGATATTGATTTAATAAGCTCTAAGCCTGCGGCAAGGCAGATCCTTAGATTCCGTCTCCTGCTCCAGTAGGGCTTGATTTAAATACAAACTTTTAGTAAAGTAGTGCTACCTCGCCACGCCGCTGTGACGCTACAAGACTCCAATCCGTAATTTTGTAGAATATTCTTATTACAAAGGTTCAATGATTTACCTACCGTAAAGATGCTTGAAGTTAATTTAAAATTTCAGCAGAGTTTATTTGTGCCGTAACCACTGTCATGCTCCGAGCCCTGAAACAAATCCTTTTTATCCTCAGTGAAATCTTCGTGATCTCAATGGGAAATCAAACTACAAAATAAATTGGCATTAAAAAAAGGTCTTCTGAACTAAATCAGAAAACCTTTGGAATCTTTGTTAATGAAATTTTAGTTCCCGGCTGGAGGCGGTGGGAGTTCGATATTCAACTTTGCCAAAACCAACTCAGTAAACTTATCCTCTTCTTTGGTGTAAAGTAGGATTGGAGATTGCCCGGCAGTCTCAGCAAAGATGTGTGAGTAGTTATTTTCTGCTGCTACCGCATTGATCGCATTGATCACTTTAGTCTGCACTGGCTCTAATAGCTCACCCAATTTTCGCTGGTAAGAAACCTGAGCATCTTGCTCGTATTTCTGAAGGTCACCTTGGATCTTGCTAAGCTCTGCTTCTTTTGCAGTTCTCGCTTCTTCGGTCATGCTTTGACCAGCTTGCTGGTAAGTCTGTACCTGACGCTGAAAATCTGCGGCTTTAGTCTGGATGTTGGTTTGTAACTGGGTTTGATAGTCTTGAATATCTGCACCTATCTGCTCCATTTCTGGCATAAGGTCCATGATAAACTCTACGTTGGTGTACCCGATTTTGATCTCTTGAGCCTGAGCTACAAATCCTACGCAGAGCATCATCATTGCGGAAAGGATAACTTTTACTTTCATCATTTTTGGTTCTTTTTATTTGTTGTCTTCTATTCCTAATTCATCCAGAACAAACTCTGAATAATCATGCCTCGGATCTGTATAGATAATAGCTGATGGTTCGGCCGCTTTATCAAACAGTGTGGCTAGATTATTTCTTCTGGCTACTCGTTCTATTGCATCATAGATCTTAGATTGGAGAGGCTGCATCAGTTCTGCTTGTTTCTGAAAGTACTGCCCGTTAATCCCAAAGATTCTATTATAATATTCTTGTGAATTCTTCTCTTTCAATTTAATTTGTTCCAGCCTTTGCTGGTACATCTCTTCTGTCAATAAGACCTCTTCCGCTTTCAGCAGCACATATAGATCTTTGATTTCCTTATCCAAATCCTGTGCCTCTTTTCGCCACTCGTTGCTGATGTTTTCCAACTCCTGCTGGATTATCTTGTAGTCCGGATGTTTATTTAAAATATATTCCGTATCGATATACCCAAATTTTTGTGCAATTAGTTGCTCTCCGGAGCACATCAATAGAAACAAAAATACGATTTTCAATGATTTATCCATGGCTATAATGCTTTTCTGTCGATTATTTCCTCCCAACAGACCTTTATCTTATTTAGCATAAATTAACCATTTGAATCGTATAATTTGATTTATCTAAACTGCTGTCCAATGGTGAAGTGAAATTGAGCACCGCTTGGCTGTGTCTGTCCTGGAATTGCATCAAATCCATATCCCCAGTCGATTCCAAGTAATCCAAAAGCTGGCATAAAGATTCTAGCTCCCATTCCGGCTGATTTTTTCAAATCGTATGGATTGTAGTCTGCATACGAACCCCAGTTATTTCCTGCCTCAGCAAATGCCAAAACGAAAATCGTGGCGGACGGATTAGGCGAAATCAAATATCGGAGCTCCATGACATACTTATTATATACTACTCCCCCATATTGCTCAGGGTTTTCCGAATTTCGTGTCAAAGCCCCAGGCGTAAGTGACTGATTTTCGTACCCTCTCAATCCAATGATTTCTTGCCCTAATGCAAAGTTATTCATATTCATTCCATCGCCTCCTAATACAAACCGCTCAAGTGGAATAAGTCCCAACTTGTCTCCATAGGAGCCTAAGAAGCCCATGTGCGCCCTTGCACTACCAACCAACTTGGTAGATCCAAATAGTGGAGTATAAATAGATGCATCAAACATCCATTTATGATATTCTAACCATTCGTATTTTTCCTCATCAGGAGATTCACGCTCAAGTTTATTATTCAGAGAGGAATAAGGTGGCGTAGCGGATACAGCTAGCATGATATTGGATCCAAATCTAGGATAGATAGGATTATCGATGTTGTTTCTGGCTATGGTGGTGTTGAAGGATATGGATTTAGAAGATCCAGTAGCATAACTTAGGCCAAATTGTCTTCCAAATCGATCAAATTGGTATACTTGGAATTGAAGGGAATTGCTGATACTGAAGTAATCATCCGGCCAAGTGACACGCTTAGCCAAGCCAAGGGTAACACCTGTAATCTTGAAAGAACCTAACTCTTCCCCAAAATTTCCGCTATTCTGAAAATTCAGTGTTCGTTGGATAGAATGGTTAAATGAGAAACTTAGTGCATTCGGTTTTTTGCCGCCAAACCAAGGTTCTGTAAGCGAGACAGAATAATTCTGAAAAGTTCGACCATTGGCCTGTACCCGAAGCGAAAGCTTTTGACCATCACCTACAGGAAGTGGGTCCCATTTGTCAAAATCTTTTATGTTTTTGAGGGAGAAATTATTGAACGAAAGACCTACTGTACCTACAAAACCAAAGAATCCACCCCATCCACCGGATAGCTCAATCTGATCATTTGGACGTTCTTCCAGTTCAAAGGTGATATCTACTGTAGCAGCCTCGAAGTTTGGTTTTAAATCTGGATTGATTTTCTCCGGATCAAAATATCCTAACTGTGAAAGTTCCCGGATCGTACGTACGAGAAGAGCTCTATTAAATTTCTGACCTGGAAGAATTCGGATCTCACGCATTACCACATGGTCGGAAGTCCGCTCATTTCCTTTGATATTTACGCTGTTAACAGTGACTTGAGGACCCTCGAATATCCGCATTTCAAGGTCTATTGAATCCTCGAATACATTCACCTCTACAGGGTCAATGCTAAAGAACAAGTAACCGTTGTCCTGATAAAGTGAACTTACATCATCCCCTTTGGAAGGATCATAGTTCAATCGCTTATCCAGCTTATCCTTGTCGTATACATCACCTTTTTTGATACCCAGCTTTGCTTGAAGTACCAGGTCAGGATGAATAAAGTTTCCATTGAAAGTGATATTTCGATAGTAGTATTTTCTTCCTTCTTCCAATACTATATCGATATTGATCTTATTTTGATCAAAATCATAGATCGAATCGTTTACAATTTTAGCATCTCTGTAGCCCTTGCTCTGGTAGAAGTTGATAATATTGTCTTTATCATTTCGATATTCCTTCGGAATATATTTGGAACCACTAAAGAAGTTGAGCTTAAAATTTTTATTGATGTAACTTTTTGCGTCTTCAAAAGACGTGCTGTCTGTATAGAGGAGGGTATTCTTAAAATCGGCGGGTAGAGCAGTTTCCAATCTGGTATAAACGTCTTTGAAAATACTTACCCGAGCGTGTTCTTTCGTCTTTTTTAATTTTCCTTTTAATTTCCCACCGGTGACCTCGTAGTTGCCAATAAAATCGATTTCGTGAATTTTGACTTTGGAATTTTGAGCTACATCGAATCGAAGCTTTACTGAGTTGGGAAGTGTGGTATCTCGATCTTGAATGATTTTCACATCTGCATTGAGGAAGCCTTTATCTACATAGTATTTCTCAATATTTCGCTTGGCATTGTTCAATACATCATCGCGGACTACTCGTCCACGGATATTGACTTTGTCGC
>Ga0209390_10006529_pt1 | contig 15581 bp, 8 predicted proteins | sample BON01_FD_187212 | JGI IMG/M metagenome (GOLD analysis project Ga0209390, IMG submission 187212) | Freshwater microbial communities from Lake Bonney liftoff mats and glacier meltwater in Antarctica - BON-01 (SPAdes) (version 2) | ecosystem: Environmental > Aquatic > Freshwater > Ice > Glacier... | reverse complement strand
GCGAACACGTTTTCGAGTTTAGAGTTCATGTCAGTCGTAACTGATCAGGAATCGCCCGATTTGTCTAGCCCAAAGTGCTTTTCCTTACAGCCACATGCACTCAGATATCACAAATAAAATAACCGTGCTGGGGGCGGCTGACGGCGTTTTTCTTTCTTTACCTAACCGAAGGCATTCCGCTGGGATTTACGGCGACTGCCGTGGCGACACAGATGCGCCGCCAAGGCCTGAGCCCAGCGGAGATCGGTGCCTTTGTCGGACTTCTGTATGCGCCGTGGGCGTGGAAATGGCTCGTTGCGCCGATGGTCGACCTCGTCTACAGCAAACGCTTCGGCCGCCGCCGCGGTTGGATTGTGATCATGCAGAGCTTGATGGTCTGTGGACTGCTTGTGAGCATGAACATCGACTACACGGCGGATCTCAAGCTCTACACGGGCATCATTCTGTTGGTGAACATTTTCGGCGCGACACAGGACGTGGCGATTGATGCGCTTGCCTGCGCCACGCTCAAAAAGTCGGAACGCGGCACGGCCAACGGCTTGATGTTCGCCGGAGCCTACCTCGGCAACGCGCTGGGCGGTGCCGGCGTGCTGTTTCTTTCGGCGGTGATCGGCTTTGCAAATGCAGGGTATCTGGCCATTGGTGCGATCTTGTTCGTCACGATTTTTGTCTCGATCCCTCTGCGCGAACCCAAAATAGACGAAGCGATCGAAGATGAAGCCCCGGATGGCGTCGGACGGGTGAAAGCAATCGCCAACGAGATTTCGACCTATGTGGTTCAGGTTTTCCAGATCTTCCGCAGTTCTCGCTCCGCGATGTTTGCCGGCCTCTTGGCATTGCTACCGTTCGGCGCTCTTTCGCTCTCGCTCGCGCTCGGTGCAAATTTGGCAGTCGAGTTCGGCATGAGCGATATCGAAATCGCCAAGCTGGCTCTGGTTGCCGCGGTCGTCTCGGCAGGCGGGTGTGTTGTCGGTGGGTTTCTTTCCGATCGGTTCGGACGCCGCAAAATGCTGGTGATGTATGTCGTGGGTATGGCCGTGCCGCCGCTCGTCCTGGCCGCTTATATGTATTCCGAAGGCTATATCGCACCGATTGATCCGAGGATGGAAAATCGGCCCGCCACTCCAGCCATTCTGATCCCCGTGTTTTGGTTCACCAGCATCGGCTTTGCGGTCTTTCAGGGCTTAATGTTCGGGACCCGTACGGCCATGTTCATGGATGTCGTCAAACCGAAGTTGGCTGCCACCCAGTTTACCGCTTATATGTCACTCTTGAATGTCACGATTTGGTACTCGGCGACTTGGCAGGGCTGGGCGATTGAGACGCATGGGTATCCCGCCACCCTCGCGGCAGATGCCGTATTCGGCCTCTGTTGCATCGCTTTGCTGCCTTTTGTGAAGCCTCTCAAGCGGCACGCCGATTCTCAACAACTTCCTGCGGAACCTCCCTCGCCACCAAACGTTTAGGAGTGAATAGACGGTTTCAACCTGAAACCGGTATGAGCCAAATTAATTTGAAAATTATCTGTCCAGATTCTCCAATTCGGGAGTTTTAGTGCAGATGAATGATCATCCAACGCAAAGCAACCCTGTCATAACTTCCACGAGGCGATCCCACCCGAAATCGTTTTTGTCTTTCCTGCTGACGGCCACCACCCTGACGGTTGCGCTGCTGGCTTTTGTGCCGGTCGCGTTCGGCCAAGCGGCAACCCCCGGCGGCGATCCCGTGAGCAAAGAACTCAGCCTGGACCTTGGTAAGGGGGGCTCGATGAAGCTGGTGCACATTCCAGCCGGCAAGTTCAAGATGGGCAACCACGACGCCCCGGCGGAAACGATCAAGAAGGTCGGGGGCGAGGAGGAGCACGTTTTAGACGAGTATCCTGTCCATGAGGTGACGATCAGCAAGCCCTTCTACATGGGCATCTACGAGCTGACGCAGGCCCAGTGGAAGGCCGTGATGGGCACGGAACCATGGCTGACAAAGACGGCCCTGGCGTACGCGGGTGCGCAGCCGAGACCAGAAGGCTTTGACGACTATCCCGCGGTCTGGATGAGCTCTTATGATGCCATCGAGTTTTGCCGAAAGCTCTCGAAGAAGACCGGCATGAGCGTCTCCCTCCCGACCGAAGCGCAATGGGAGTATGCCTGCCGCGCGGGAAGTACCACGACCTTTTCCTTCGGAGATGACGTGTCGAAACTCATCGACTACGGCTGGTACGGCGGGATACCCGCGGGGCAGAAGGAAGACTACGCCCACCGGGTCGGCCAGTTGAAGCCCAACGCCTGGGGCTTGTATGACATGCACGGGAACGTCTGGGAATTCTGTAGTGACTGGTATGACAAGGACTTCTACAGCAGGTCACCGAGTGTTGATCCGGAGAACACCAAGGAAACCGAACTGCGCTGTCTGCGCAGTGGCTCGTTTCACAGCGTTCCCTCCGTGTCCCGCTCCTCACAACGCGCTAGGTGGGTCGGTCCCAAGCAGGTCCGCTACAACTACGGTATGCGGGTCGTCGTAGCTGCCGACACAGCCGTTCCCGCTGCCGGCGATCCTCCATTCGTGCCACTGTTCAATGGCAAGGACCTGACCAACTTCCAGACCAAAGATGCGGATAAGTTCTGGCGGATCGAAGATGGCGTCCTGATCGGCGAAAACGACGCAGCGAAGAGGGAGCACTATCTCTGGACCACGAAGACATACAGCGACTTCATCCTCGATTTTGACGCGAAATGGAAAGGCACCACCAAACGTGGTGTCGACTCGGGTATCGAACTGCGCGAACCGAAGCTGCAACTCCAGCTCGGCATCTCCGGCAGCCTGAGAGTGGACATGACCGGCTCGTTCTACGCAGGCAGAAAAGGCTACCCCAAGTCAGGCCAAGCCAGCGAAGCAAAAACACTCTTGAACCCTGAGGGCGAATGGAACAGCTTCCGCCTGCAGGCAAAAGGCAACACCTTCTCTTGCTGGATCAACGGCAAGAAGGCGTCGGAATACACCGATGCTACATACTCCGGCGCTGCCCCGCTCGGACTCCAGATCCACGGCGACGTGGTGATGAAGGTCGAGTATCGGAATCTTCGGATTGCGGATCTTGCGGCGGGTGAGGGCAAGACTCACTGAGAATCATTAGAACATCAATTTAGACAGTTAACCTTAGCGATCAGCTCAAATACGAAATAGTCCCATGACCAAGCAAATTATCATTATCCTCATGATCCTCTCCGGGATTGCGCTGAGACCAGCGGCAGAGGCGGCGACAAATGTCAATCTCGCGCCAGTCGCGGAACCGTCGACCTCGAACGTGTCGCGAGATGCTTCACTGGCGGCGCTCCACGATGGGCACGCCCCCAAGGTCTCCAATGATCGCGGCGAGGGAGCGTACGGCAACTGGCCGTCCAAGGGCACCCAATGGGTCCAGTATGACTGGGCGGCCCCTGTCGACACACAGAAGATCGATGTTTTCTGGTGGGCTGATGGTGGCGGAATCGGCGTGCCCAAGGCTTACCGAGTGCTCTATTGGGACGGCAAGGGTTTTGTCCCGGTCGGCAATCCATCGGGACTGGGGGTCGCCAAGGACACGTTCAACACGACCACCTTCGACGCGGTCCGCACGACCAAGCTCCGTCTGGAAATGGACAGCAACGACAAATCCACGGGCATTCTGGAGTGGAAAGTGTACAACGAGGGCGAGCTCCCCAACTTCCCGCCCTCCGTCAAAGCCGGCGTTGACCGCATCGTGTTGCACGGCCGGGAAACGCCGTTCGACGGACAGTTGTTGCGGGCGATCTCTACCGACACGACGAAGCTCACCTGGAGCAAGACCTCGGGCCCGGGCAAGGTCGCCTTCGCCGACGACGCGGCATTGGCGACGACGGCCACGTTCTCAGCGGTGGGAGAATATGTTCTCACGCTGACCGCCCGTAAGGGAAAGATGAGCGATTCATCGACCTTGGCGGTCCGCGTTGTCGCCAAACCGCAACTCGATATTCGTGCTGCGGGCAAAACCGGGATCCGTATCACCATGCAGCCGCAGGATTCCAAAGACAAGTTTCCCTATACCCCTGCGCTGGTCGAGCAAGACTACCCCAAGGCGGTCATTAGCCTACGCGAACTCGACTCGGCCTTCGAAACGGTCAAGGCAAGAGTGGGCCAACTGAACGTGACCGTAGAGAGCAAGCCCTTGTCGGTGCTGGTGACCACCTTGGACAACGAACCCCTGCAGAAGATCACGTTTGCTCCCGATGGCACGATGTCCTTTGTTTTGGATGACCAGCCGATTCTGGGAATGGGCGAAGGCGGCCCCAAGCAGACCGGGGAATCCTGGCGCACCGACAAGATCGAGCTCGACCGTCGCGGGCGTCTGCATCCCATGACTCCGTGGTACGGAACGGGGACCTATGGCTCCTACAATCCGGTGCCCCTGATGGTTGGCACGGGTGGCTGGGGGATGTTCATTCCAACACCGTGGGGTGCGATCGATCTCAGCGACGCCGAGACGGGCAAGTTCATCCCTGCAGAGCCCATTCTACCGGGCACGGTGGTCAGCCGAGGACAGCAGCGGAAAGGTCGCATCGGCATGCCACCACCCGAGGCCTTCATCCCGGGCACCTACGATGTCTTCGTCTTTGACACGAAGAATCCCCCGGCCTTCATGAAAGACATTTCGACCCTCTCCGGCCAGGCGGTGCTGCCGCCGAAGTGGGTGATGGGCTATCAGCAGTCGCACCGCAATCTGAGGGGCGAAACGCAGATGCTCGAAATCATCGATACCTTCAGAGAGAAAGAGATCCCTCTCGATAGCGTCTGCTATCTGGGCACTGGGTTCACCCCGAGTGGCTGGAACAAGAAGCAGCCCTCTTTCGAATTCAATCCCGCCGTGTTCAAACGCGACCCCAAAGAAGTGCTCGCCGATATGCACAAGCGGGACGTCAAGGTGATGATGCATATGATCCCATGGGATCGTGATCGTCTCGCAACGATCCAAGGAACCATTCCGGCCAAGCCGGGTGAGACACTCGACAACACCCACATTCAAAACTACTGGAATGAGCACAATGCGCTGGTGGATACTGGCGTCGATGCCTGGTGGCCCGATGAGGGCGACTGGTTCAGCTTCCATGAGCGCATGAAACGCCACGAACTCTACTACACCGGGCCACTCTCGAAGCAGCCCAACGTGCGTCCCTGGAGCCTGCATCGCAACGGCTATCTCGGCATCGCCCGGTGGGGCGGTTGGATGTGGCCTGGCGATCCGCTCGCGACGTGGCGCACGCTCCAGACTCATATCGCGATTGGCATCAATCACTCCCTGAGTGTCTCGCCGTTCTGGAACTCCGACATCGGTGCGTTTTATACGACGAAAGAATACTCGGCTGAACTGTATGTGCGCTGGGTGCAGTTTGCCGCGTTCAATTCGCTGATGCGGTGCCATGGTCGCGGGTGGGAAAATCGTCTTCCCTGGACATGGGGACTCAGCGAACCCGGTCCGGGTGAAGGAAGCTACGTCCCGCCGAAGTCGGAAATGAACAATCCCACCGTCGAACCGATCGCCAAGAAATATATCGAACTGCGGTATCAGTTGTTGAGCTACAACTACACCTTGACTTGGGAAGCCCGCGAAACCGGGATGCCCATGATGCGGTCGCTGTGGCTGCACTACCCGAAGGACAAGCAGGCTCGGGGGAACCGGCGATGAGTATCTCTGGGCCGCGACATGCTGATTGCCCCGGTCTACGAAAAGGGCGCGACGTCCCGCGAAGTCTATCTGCCCGCAGGGAAGTGGTATGACTGGTGGACCGGTAAGCTCGAGACCGGCGGTCAAACGGTGCAGCGCGCCGTGGATCTGGCCACCATGCCGATCTATGTTCGCGCCGGCGCGATCGTGCCGGTCGACCCCATCCGCCAATACACCGGAGAAAAGGTCGACGAGCCGACGACGCTCAAGATCTACCAAGGCGCCAACGGCAACTACACGCTCTACGACGACGACGGCAACAGCCTTGATTACCTCAAAGGCGATTCAGTCCAGACACTGATCAAGTGGGACGATGCAGCCAAAACGCTGAGCATTGAGCCGGCCTCAAAGCAGGCGGCCACGCGCACGTTCCAGGTTGAACTTATTCCTGATGGCGGAACCAAAGAGATTCAATACAATGGCCAGCCGCTGGAGCTGAAGTTCTAGGATGCGGTCTGAGAATAAAAGATTCATCAAACTTCCGTTTCCATCCACGAGCAGGATTTGGCTCGTTCCATCACCTGAATATAGTCCCATGACCAACCGAATTTTCAACATCATCAGCATCCTCCTCCTCTCCGGCACGGCGCTGTGCCCAGCCGCTGACGGCGAGCTTGGCAGCAAAACGCCGGTCACATCAGCCGAACGCGTCCACAATCGGATTGGCCTCATTGGTGGGCGAATGGTCGCGGACATGGCGGAGTACGGCTATTTCGAGACGGCCTTGACGGCGCTTTGGACAGATCAGGACATCACCTTCCGAAACCTGGGCTGGCCGGCCGATGACGTCTTTGGGACAGCGCGTTCGGAGTTCGGGTCTGGCGCCAAGGCTCGATCATCCTGGAAACCGCCCGCCAACGCGGATCAGGGCTTTGGCTATGAGACGCTACTGGGTCATGTGAACGATGCCAAGCCAACAACGCTGTTCGTGGCCTATGGCAGAGAAACCGCGTTCTACAAGAGCGCTGAAGAGTTCGAGGCTTTCAAGCGCGGCTACATCACCCTGCTCGAAGATCTCGGCAAAGTCACGACGACCCTGATCCTGGTCAGCCCACCGTTGCTTGAGGATGCGGGCCGGCCACTTCCCGATCCCGGCGAAAACAACAAACGGATCCAACAGACCGCCACGTTTATTAAGGGGCTTGCCAAGAAGGGAGGTCATCGATTGATCAATCTTACCGATCATTTGATTCCGGCGGGCGCCAAGAAAAACCTGACATTCAACGGTCAGCAATTCAATCAACACGGCCACCAGAAACTGTCACAGGTGATGCTCGAGCAGATGGGCTTGGCCGCTGACGGTGGCTACAAGGCAGAGTTTGCCGCGGATGGGACAGTGGGTGCCAGCCAGTCTGCCAAAGTGGAACAATTGGTGAAGACCAAGAATGGATTCCGCTTCGATTTGACCCCTGAGACGCTTCCCCTTCCGGGCGCCGGCGTAATCTTTATTGAAGGATCCACCGCGAGTTATGCGCTGAAGATCGACGGCCAAGCAGCCTTCTCCTGGGACAATGGCAAGAACCCGAAAGGGGTCATCGTCGTCGATGGGCGGGCGGACTCGCAGTATGAACGGCTGCGCCAACTGATCATCGAGAAAAACCGTTTCTATTCGACTCGCTTGCGGCCGCTGAACAAAACCTATACCCACTTGTTTCGCCGGCATGAAATGGGCCACCTGGCCAGCGAGATGGATGACCTGATACGTCTTGCCGAAGAAAAAGAAGAACTGATCGCGCGTCTGCGTCAGCCCACAACCCATCGCTATGTGATTGATGAGATCCTTCCCTGGAAGGAGTTTGTCGACCCCGGCCACTATGTTCCGGACCATATCCCTGAGCCGGACGTGGCGGCGGAACTGAAAGCATTCAAGGTTGCTGACGGCTTTGAAATCAATCTCTTCGCCTCCGATCCCATGATCCACAAGCCGATCAACATGAATTGGGACACGCGTGGACGTCTCTGGGTCTCGGGCAGCACCACCTATCCCCATAATAAGCCAGGGCGCGCCCCCGATGATCGCATCGTTATCCTGGAAGACACGGATCACGACGGGCGTGCTGATCGGTCGACCGTCTTTGCCGAGGGACTGCTAATGCCGTATTCGGTAATGCCCGTTGCCGACGGCGCCTATGTCTGCAGCGCCACTGAGCTTATCCATCTCATCGACAAAGATGGCGATGATCATGCCGAGAGCCGCCGAGTGGTGTATTCCGGCTTCGGCAAAGCCGATTCCAGTCATCTTATCCACGGATTGCGCTGGGCGCCCTGGGGAGAGCTCTACTTTTCCCAAGCGATCTACATCAACAGCTTCGTCGAGACCCCCTGGGGACCCCGGCGCCTCAATGGCGGGGGTATCTGGCGCTTCCGGCCGGAGACCGAAAAGCTCGATATCTATACACGGGGAATGACCAACCCATGGGGTTTGGCTTTTGATCATTGGGGCCAGTCCATTTCTACCGATGGCGCTGGCTGGCAAGGCCCTCACTATTGCTTCCCTGGTGTAGCCTACGAGATGGCAACCAACGTCAAGGAGACGCTGGGCGGAATGATCATGACCGGAAAGCCGAAGAACACCGCTGCTGAATTCGTCTCCGGCAGTCATGCTCCCGACCACTGGCAGGGCAGTTTGCTGGCCCACGATTTTCGCGCCAACCGGACCGTCCGATACGAGATCGAAGAAAAGGACAGCGGCTACACGGCGCGCGAAGTCGAAACCGTCCTGCACTCCAGCCATATTGCCTTTCGCCCAGTCGATATCAAGATGGGCCCCGACGGCGCGATTTACGTTCTCGACTTTTACGATGCGATTTTGGGTCACGGCGAGGTGGATTTTTATCACCCGGCTCGCAACAAGGGTCAGGGCCGCATCTGGCGTATTAGCGCAAAGGACCGCCCGCTGGTCAAACCGCCGATAATCTTCGGCGCTCCGGTCGCCAAGCTACTCGATCATCTCAAAGCCGCGGAACAATACACTCGCGACCAAGCCAAACGTGAACTCGCCGCTCGCGGCGGCGATGCGGTTCTGCCGGAACTGACACGCTGGATCGATGCGCTCGATTCCTCCGACCCCAAATTTGAACACCACCTGCTTGAAGCCCTGTGGCTACGCGGAAGTTTGATGGCACCCGATCCGGACTTGCTGACGCGAGTCTGCAAGGCCAGTAGTCACCAGACACGCGCGGCCGGAACACGCATGATCTCTCACTGGTTTGACGACGTTCCGGGTGCCATCGACATGCTCGCTCGAGCCGTCGTTGATCCCCATCCGCGCGTTCGTTTGGAAGCGGTCAACGCCTTGCGTGAGGTTGGCACGCTCGAGGCATTCATCGTGGCCATGCGTGCCGTTGATCATCCCAGCGATACCTACCTTGCTTATGCGCTACGCCTGACGGCCCGGGAGCTGCAGGACGTATGGCTGCCCGCATTGCAGGCCGGCGAGGATGTGTTTGAGGGCCAGGCTCCTCGCATGACACTGGCGTTCAGTATTGCCACCGACCAGCGTGCCCTGGCCCCGCTTGTGGCACTCATTCGCGAGGGCAAAGTGGCCAATCAAGCGAACGCCTGTCGCATCGTTGCGAGCTTGGGAGGTCAAGACGAAATGACGATGGTCTTCTCCCTCGCCGCCAAGAACTCGGACCTCGCACTCCTGCAGGTCTTGGCCGACGTGTCGCGCAGCAACAAGGCGGTGCCGAAAGACACCGCTGCCCTGGCAAAACTGCTGCAGCACGGTGACGAAAAAGTCCGCGTGCTGGCCGCCGAACTGGCGGGACGCTGGAAGTCCACGGCGCATCAGCAAGTCCTGGTGGAGCGCGCCGCTAGCGCCAAGACCTCTGCGGCAGAGCGTCTCGTTGCAGGGCGGGCACTATTGGGGGTGGGGCAGCTTGAGGCCTTGCGGAAGATCGCGGAAGGCGGCAGCGAAGCGGCAGTTCGCGTCACGGCGACGGCGGCCTGGGCTGAGGTTCACCCGGACGCGGCAGCAAAGACCGCCGTATCCCTGCTGAGCAAGTTGACCAAGGGCTCGGATGCAGAGGCCATTTTCAACAGTTATTACAGCCGGAAAGATGGCCCCGCCACGTTGGCCAAAGCACTCTCCGACGCGAAACTGGAAGCGGATATTGCCGCTGCCGGCATCCGTATCGCGCAGGCGACAGGCTTGGATCTCACCGAGACGATCACGGCTTTGACCCGTGCCGGCTCGCTACAAGCGGTCACCGTCGACCTGTCCAAAGAGGAGCGCACCGCCCTGTTGAGCGATGCCGAAAAGTTGGGCAATTTCAAGCGCGGCGCGGCACTGTATAACAGTCCGGCACTTGCCTGTGTTTCCTGTCACGCCATCAACGGAAAAGGCGGACAGCTTGGCCCTGCACTCGGGGGGCTGGCCACGCATATGGTGCCGGAAGGGATCCTGGAATCTCTGCTAAACCCCAGTAGACAAATCAAGCAAGGTTACGAAAGCGTCGTCGTTACCCTGAAGAACAAAGAAGTCCGCGTCGGCACGCTACATCGCAAAACACCAAGCGAGGTCCAGCTACGTGATGCGGCGGGACAGATTACCAGCGTCCCCAGCGATCAGATCGATACGATCGATTCGAGTGGCGTGTCGATCATGCCGCCAGGCCTGACCAACAGCCTTCGCCGCGACGAACTCCTTGATTTACTACACTACTTGATGAACCTCAAGTAGTTGAGAGCCACCGTCTTAATTAATTGAATGTGAGAATGATAAGAATGAAACCCCCTAAGAACATTTGCTTGTTGCTGTTGATCACCTTGGCTGCCAGCGCCCTGCTGAGGGCCGAGGATGGCATTGTCGTGACGAAGAACCGTGCCGATGAACCATTGGCCAAGACTTTCTCCGCTCAGAAATCAATTGGGTTTATTGAACGCTCGGTTTCCCGTTGGCAGGCGAAGAATAAATGTATCACTTGCCACACCAATGGCCTGCATCTGGTAGCGGGATCACTGGCGACGCCACAATCAGACGTCTTGCTCAAGAATCGTGAGTTCTCGCGAGATTATCTCAGCAGTTATGTCCAGCACAAGAAGGAGCCAGAGGATTCTGGTCATGGCGCGCTTGAGGGGATTGTTGCTGGCACTAGTTTTCTCGTCATTAGTGAATTGAATACCGCCAAAACCCTGCATCCGGATACCGAATCCGCCTTGGACTATATCTGGACGCAGCAGAGTGAATCCGGTGCATGGGACAGCTGGTTGAAGTGTCATTGGGCGCCTTTCGAAGTGGACGATCACTTCGGCACCAGTCTGGCAGCAATCGCATTGGCAATGACACCGGATGCGTATCGAAAAAAGCCGGCGTCGATCCGTGCCTGGAAGAAGCTTGAGACCTTTTTTGAGGCCAACCCGCCCGCCTCCGCGCACCAAAAGGGCATGCTGCTATGGCTGTCACGTTATGCGCCGGACTCTTCAAAAGCCGTCGAAAAGAACAAGTGGATCAAAGAGCTGAGAGCCCTTCAACAGGAGGATGGGGGATGGGTGTTGATCCAGTTAGGCAACGCCGACTGGCAGCGTGAGGACGAGAAAGCCCAGGCACAGATCAGCGACGGCTATGCCACGGCCTTTGTGATCTATGCTCTGCGTCAGTCGGGGGTTCCGGCAAGCGATCCAGCCATCAAAGGTGGTATTGCCTGGCTCAAGACTCATCAACGTGAAAGTGGTCGCTGGTTTACCCACTCGACCCGTGTCAACGGCAGGCATTACATCACGCAAGCGGCGAGCAATATGGCGCTACTCGCATTGTCGAGCTGCGGGGAATTGCGTGATTGAACCTGACAATAAGCACTGATCTCACGCGACAGGGGATCAAACAAGGAAACCAGAACATGTTCATTCGACAACACGTAAAAACCAGCGCCGTCAGCCTGACGTTGGGCTTGGCCTTTGGCACCATTCTATGTGCTCAAGACAACAGGCCAAACGTAATCTTCATCTCCATTGACGACCTGCGGCCGGAGCTTGGCTGTTATGAGAATAGGCACATTCAATCACCCAACATCGACACGTTTGCGAAGCAAGGGATTGTGTTTGAAAGGGCATACTGCCAGGTGCCTGTCTGCGGACCATCGCGCGCATCACTGCTGACCGGAATCCGTCCCGACAAGCGAACCTGTAATAGCTGGGACGCGGACAAGTTCGCACCAAATGCCGTAACCTTGCCGTAACCTTGCCGCAAGCGTTCCGCGAAGCGGGATACCATACGATTTCCAACAGCAAGATATTTCACGGGCCGGAACAGGCGGCCAAACGGAGCTGGTCGGAAGCGCCCACAGGTCACGACAACCATGCGGATTTTTTCGACCCGGACAGCAAGAACTTCGTCAACAATCCCGAGCACGGCCCCTTTTTTGAAGCCCCTGACGTGCCGGACGAGAAGTATGTTGACGGTCAAACCTGCGCAAAGAGCCTGAAAGATCTGGGGCGTTTGGCAAAGATGGACAAGCCGTTCTTCCTGGGTGTTGGTTTCATCCGGCCCCACCTGCCATTCTATGCCCCCAAGAAATACTGGGATCTGTATAGTCGGGAGGATATCGCGATTGCAGAAAACCGATTTAAGCCAAAAAACGCACCGGATTCTCTCAAAGTGCACCCCGAAATTCAATGGTATCACGACCGTGGCATCAAATACAACTCGCTGGAATTCCACACCACAGCTCGGCACGGCTACTATGCCTGTGTCAGTTACGTGGATGCGCTCGTTGGGAAGATCCTGGCAACCCTCGACGAACTGAAGCTTCGTGACAACACCATCGTCGTGATCTGGGGCGATCACGGATGGCATCTCGGTGAGCACAACTTCTGGGGCAAGGCCAATCTGCTTCACAATGCCACGCGCGTCCCGCTGATCATCAGCGCGCCCGGATTCCGAAAAGAGATCCGGACAGACGGCATCGTTGAACTCGTGGATATCTATCCGACCTTATGCGAGCTGGCAGGCATCAAGCTGCCAGAGCACTTAGACGGAACAAGCATGGTGCCGCTCATGAATGACCCGAAACGGCAATGGAAGAAGGCGGCGTTCACCCGCAATGGCATGGGACGTAATGGAAGTACGGTGACAAGCGGTGATTACACCTACACTGAATACAGCGATAAGGCACAGCGGATGCTCTATGACCGCAAGAAGGACCCAGCTGAAAACGAGAATGTCGCGGAAGCCGAGGCGTACAAAGAAACAGTCAAGCAACTGAGCAAACTCCTTTCAGAGGGACCGAAGAAGGCACAGCCATGAACACCGACCAAGAGACGGGCAAATTCAAGTGGTCACGCGACAGGGGATACACATCAAACTCAAACAAGGAAACCAGAGTATGTTGATTCGACAATGTGTAGGAACCATGGCCACCAGCCTGACCTTGTGCTTCGCCGTAACCATTCTGGCGAGCATGACGGCACACTGCGCCGAGCAGCAAGCGGAACTGGCGACTTCGGAACTGAGCTGCGAGTACGCGACCAACCCGCTGGGCGTCGATACGCCGCGACCGCGCTTCGGCTGGCTGCTTCAATCTGAACAACGGTCACAATTGCAGTCGGCGTATCGCGTCCTGGTTGCCACCAGCGAGAAACAACTCCAGGCAAACGTCGGCGACAAATGGGACAGCGGAAAAGTAAATTCCGACCAATCGGTGAATGTCGACTATCAGGGAAAGGCGCTGACAAGCGGAGAAAAGTGCTATTGGAAGGTCCAGGTCTGGAACAAGCAGGGGCAGCCATCGACGTGGAGCCCGCCGGGCAGCTTCGAAATGGGGCTGATGAAACAGAGCGACTGGAAGGGTCAATGGATCGGGATCGCGGCCCCCTCGCCGCTGCTGCGTAAGGAGTTCGCCGTGACGAAGAAGATCCGGCAAGCGAGGGTCCACATTTCGGGCCTCGGCTGGAGCGAATTGTATATCAACGGCAAGAAGGTTTCCGACGATGTGCTTTCACCCAGTCTGACGGATTATTCCCAGGAGGTCTTGTATCGCACCTACGACGTCACGAGTTTCCTGAAGTCGGGCGCGAACGCGGTCGGCGTGATGCTGGGTAACGGTTGGTATAGCGCCTCCAGCGTCCTGCCGTGGGAAAAGGGAGGGCCATGGGGTGATGGGCCGCGCGCGATCCTGCAGATGACGGTCACCTATGATGACGGCACAGAGAAGCTCTTCGTTACGGACGATACCTGGAAGGCCTCCACCGGAGCGATAGGAGCAAACCAACTGATCTTTGGCGAAGAGTATGACGCTCGGCTCGAAAAGTCGGATTGGAATACGGCCGGCTATGACGACCGTCAATGGAGCCATGCCGCGGTTCGTCCGGCACCCGAAGGCGAGTTGAGAAGTCAGCTTGTCCCGCCCATGAAGGTCCAGAACACGTTTCGGCCGATCAAGATGACAAAACATGCCGATGGCGGCTGGGTGTTTGAATTTGACCGTTTTTTTAGCGGCTGGGTGCTTCTGAAAACCAAGGGCAAAGCCGGCGCCAAGGTCACCATCCATTATAAGTCGTCAGCCGCGAAATGGAGGGCGGTGACCGAGAAGGATACCTACACGCTCAAGGGCGATCCGGACGGCGAGACCTACGAACCGCGTTTTACGATTCACCCTGTCCGCTACGTGCGAGTCGAGGGGCTCGAAGGAAAGCCGACACTCGATACGCTGCAGGGTCGGGAGGTCTACAGCGATGTCGATTTGCACGGCAGCTTCAACTGTTCCAACGATCTTCTCAATCAGATTCACGGCAACATCCAGCAGACGCTCAAGGTGGCATTCAAGGGCTTCGTTCTCGACGGCCTGCACCGGGAGCCGATATTTTACAACGAGCCGGCAAGCTATTTCGGAACCCTGTCGACGCGCAAGCGCATGCCAAACATGTGGACCGAAATCGCACGCGGCATTCCTCTGGCCGGGTCCGACGACGGCGACCTCTCGGATATCGTGCCCAGGCTGCCGGGGATGAAGCGAAAAAGCGACGTTTCCCAGAATGCCGCTTATCCGATGCTCGTATGGTATCTCTACCAATGTCACGGCGACAAACGTCTGGTCGAACATCATTGCGACAGGGTCAAGGCCTGGGTCGACTTCATCGGGCGGGAGTTGGCCGAGGATAATCACATCGTCACCAAAGGTTGGCTCGGCGAACACATGCTGCCCGGCCGTGAAGTCGGACAATGGGAATTCATCAGCAAGGAAACTCCCAAGGATTTCATCTGGACCTGTTTCTATTACCACAACGCACGGACGCTGGCGAACATGTGCCGGGTGCTGGGAAAGAAAGAGGAAGAGCAACGTTACGCCAAGCTGGCTCAAGAGATCCGGGCGGTGATCAACAAGACTTGGCTCGATTCCAAGACCGGTCACTACGCGAGCAAGTCGCAAACGTCGGAGATTATCGCGCTGGCTCTCGATATCGTGCCCCCGAAGAACAAGCAGCAGCTCATCAAGAACATTGCCCAAACAATCACGGAGACCGATGACGGAAAATTGCGTGTCGGACACATTGGCCTGCCCGGCTTCATGGAGTCGCTGGTCGAGAACGGTCTTGGCCAGGTCGTGTACGACGCGGTCAATCATACCGAGTTTCCCGGCTGGGGATACATGGTCGACCAGGGCGCGACCACGGTGTGGGAAGGCTGGAGTCTCGTCACCAAGGTGAAAGAATGGAATGATAACCTCTATTACGCAGAAGAGAGCATGACCATGCTGGCCGGCGTCGGCAGGCTCTTCTATGGTAACTATTCAGGTCCTTAAGAAAGTTTAAGTATCCGGTCTCCGTAGGAATCCCCGTGCAGCGTCCCACCCGAGAAGAACTCATTGCCCTGGCCAAGGTTGATCCCGAGGCCGTGGCTGATTTGGTT
>Ga0209390_10006528_pt1 | contig 15584 bp, 6 predicted proteins | sample BON01_FD_187212 | JGI IMG/M metagenome (GOLD analysis project Ga0209390, IMG submission 187212) | Freshwater microbial communities from Lake Bonney liftoff mats and glacier meltwater in Antarctica - BON-01 (SPAdes) (version 2) | ecosystem: Environmental > Aquatic > Freshwater > Ice > Glacier... | reverse complement strand
TCAAGTCAAGAATGCGAAAATTGCCAAAGAAATTCTATTGAATATGAATTATCCAAATCACAGAATCTTAGAAATGGAATCTCTTGAAATGTGGAAGCAAATAGAAAAAGAAAGCAAAAAATGGAATGATGAAAAAATAGAAAAAGGGAGGGTGGTGGTGTTAAACTCAGACTCAATTTTAAAAAGGAGTGAATTTCAAACTAGAAACAGATCTTGGTTTACTCAGCAATTAAGAGTTGCCTGTATTTTGCTGGCAACTTTCACTTGCAGTTTGATTTTTGGGCTTTTATTTAAGCAAGAGCCTGTTAAAACTGAAGTTATTGCTGATTTGGTTTATGATGAGTTTATTGTGCCGCCTGGAGTTAAATCTACTTTAATTCTAAATGATGGTTCAAAAGTGCTATTGAATTCAGGTAGTTCACTTCGATTTATCAAGAATTTTGAGGCTGATAAACGAATAGTTTATTTAAAAGGTGAGGCTTATTTTGAAGTATCAAGAGATTCTTTAAGGCCTTTTTCAGTAATAACTGAAGGGGTCGCTACCACTGCACTTGGGACTGCTTTTAATATTTCTGCTTATTCAGGTGAAGATCTTAAAGTAGCGCTGGTAGAAGGAAAAGTATCTGTAGAATATGATCAATCCGATCCACTCAATATCTTTTTAGAGAAAGGTGAAATGCTAAAAATAAATCCAAAATCAGGGACAATTGATAAAGGTCGGTTTGATGATCAGCTTGTATTGGCTTGGACGATGAAGAAGATTTTTTTCCAGAAAGTAACATTGAAAGAGGCAATAAGAATCCTTGAAAATTGGTACGGTGTGAAATTTATATGTGAGAACACTCCAAGTCAGGACTTGATGCTTTATGGCGTTTTTCAGGATGAAACGTTAGAAAATATTTTGAATGGACTAAGCTATTCCGCCAGATTCAGCTATAAAATCAATAAAGACGAAGTGAAAATATTTTTCAATAAACCCTAATTAGAATGCTTATGAAGAAAAAATTAAATATAGGAGATGTGCAAACAATCTCAGTTAAGGTAAATTCCTGAACCTCAATTTATATGAAAATAAATCCAGGAAATTTTCAATCAAATATTTATGTAATACTTAAAAAACCTTAAAATATGAAAAATCGATTACTGTTATACCTGTTACGCATGACTAAGCTCTATTCCTTCGCATTCCTAATCCAATGCCTAACTATGAGTTTGCTTTTCGCTTGGGACGGAAATGCTCAAATCAAGGGAATTGATAAGGTAATGATCAAAATTTCTCTTGAAGAAGTTTTGATCGAAAATGCCTTTGCTGAGATTGAAAAATCTACTGATTTTCACTTTGTATTCACGAATAAAGAAACCGAGGATTCTCCAAAGATTTCTTTGAATGCTGATTATCAAAGTCTATATGAGATATTGGTTTCGATCTCTGCGCAAACTCAATTGGAGTTTAAACAAATCAATAAAAATATTCATGTTAAGAAATCAAGTCTGTCTGGTGCCATTCCTGAACCTGTATCAATCCAAATTGATGATAAAAATGTCACAGGTAGGGTATTGGATGAAAATGGTGAACCACTTCCAGGTGCTTCTATTCTAGTCGTGGGGACTACTTCTGGCACTGTCACTGACATGGATGGATATTTTGCTTTCTCTGTTCCTGATGATGCAACTTTGATATTCTCTTACATTGGATATGATCCTGTAAGAATTGAGGTGGCAGAGCAATCTATTATTAATGTCTCTTTGCAAGTGGACGCCAGGTCATTGGAGGAAGTTGTAGTAATTGGATATGGAACAGCAAAGAAATCAGAACTGACCAATGCAGTGGTTCAAACTACGGGTGACGAAATCAAAAAATCATCTGCTGTATCCTTGTCCAATTCGTTATCAGGTAGGTTAGCTGGACTCTATGTTAACCAACGTAGTGCAGTTCCTGGATTTGATGATGCACAGATTCTCGTAAGGGGTTTCAATACAACAAGAAATAATTCGGCACTAATCGTTATTGATGGAGTGGCCAATGCGGATCCTGATGGTCTCAACCGACTGGACCCTAACGATATCGAATCAATTTCCGTGTTGAAGGATGCCTCTGCGGCCATTTATGGTGCCCAATCTGCCGGTGGGGTTATCTTAGTGACCACGAAACGGGGTAAATCTGGGAAGCCAACTTTCAATTTTACAAGTTCTCAGCTTTTTCAGTCACCCACCATGAAGGTACAGTCCGCCAATGTATTTGATTACATGGATGTTTTGAACCGAAACAGAGCCCTTGAAGGCGCTGGACCTGAATTTCCCGACGCGTTGGTGGAATCCTTCCGAAATGGGACGAGGCGTGCCGAAGATTGGTGGGATGCCTTGATAGACCCTCCTGCGTCTATCTCCAGACAATCTTTGACCATGCGGGGTGGCTCAGACCGGGTCAGGTATTTTACTTCTGTGGGTATGGTCAATCAGGGGGGTATTCTTCGTGCTGACGATAAAACAAAACTCAAGCAATACAATGTCCGGGCAAATCTGGATGTGACCGTGACGGATGATTTGGAAGTGGGAGTTGATATATCCTTCCGACAAAAATATACCCAATCTCCTCAAGGAGGTTCAGGTGCTATCGGAGCGTTTGCATCGACTAGCCCTTTGCAGGAGGCCTATATCGGAGGTGACTTCAGATACCCCGGTGAAGGTTGGTCTCATTTAAATCCGGCAGCAAGGCTGTTAAGCCCGGGATATAGAAGAAATACTGCGGATGTAGCTAGTGGTACATTTAGGTATAAATACAAAATCCCATTTGTTGAAGGATTATCGGTAGATGGTTTTGCTTCTATTGTAAAGAATTTCAACTACAATAAATCCTTTGATTATGTATGGGATTATTACGAAAAAAATTCGGCGGGGGACATAGTAAAGAGGACTTCAAGAACGGTTGAAGATATTGGGTTACGGGAAGATTTCTCACAAGGTACCATGGTAACTGTGAATTCAAAGATTGTCTATGAAAAGACCATCAAAACAGACCACCGTGTAAGTGCATTTGTAGCCTACGAACAAATGACCGATGACGACAATTTCTTTTGGGCCCAGCGATTGGGATTTGCTTCTGCCCAAATTGATCAGCTTTTTGCAGGTAGTGAAAATAGAAGTCAATGGAACAACAGTGGAGGAGCCACCCAAAATGCTCGTCAAAATTATTTTGGGCGTTTGAGTTATGATTTTAGCGAAAAGTATCTGTTCGGTTTTAACTTCAGGTACGATGGTTCACCGATTTTCCCAAAAGAAACCCGATGGGGCTTTTTCCCCGGACTATCAGCCGGATGGGTCGTGAGTAATGAGGCCTTTATGGCTGACAATATTGTCAGCAACATGAAATTGAGGGCCTCCTGGGGTAAATTGGGAAACGACCGGGTTGATCCTTTCCAGTACATCGGACGATTTGGTTATGGTCCCGGGTGGGTAGTTAATGGAAATGATGTTCGTGGCATAACGGCACTCACAACACCAAATCCCAATATTACCTGGGAAGTTTCCGAGTCTACCAACCTTGGACTGGAACTTGGATTTTTGGAGGATAGATTGACTTTGGAAACAGATATTTACAGAACATATACGACCAATATTTTAGGCAGGAGGCAAGCTTCCATTCCTGGGTATACCGGACTTATCTTACCGGATGAGAATATCGGTGAAATGAAAAGTCAAGGGATTGAGCTTCAGTTGGGTTTCAGGGAAAATATTGGTCAAGTCAATTATAGGGTAAGTGCAAATTATTCCTTCAACGACAATGAAATCATATTTTTTGATGAAGTTCCCCAAGCTGAACTTTATCAAAAGCTTGAGGGAAGACAAATCGGATCTGAATTGGTATATCAGGCCATTGGCATTTATCGGACACAGCAGGATTTGGATGCCAATGTAAACTATCCGAATGCGACCTTGGGGAGCCTTATCTTTAAAGACCTAAACGACGATGGTGTTATTGACGGAAATGATAGGTATCGATATAACATCAATGCATTTCCCAGATCGCAATTTGGGATGACAATCGGGTTAGATTACAAAAACTTTGACCTGACCATGTTGCTTCAAGGACAGGATGGTGGGAAATTCAGGCTCGACAATGGATTTAATACAGGTGCTGGTGGAAATGGCCTTGCCTATGTGGCCAACAATACCTATGACTTGGAAAACAGAGATGCCATATTTCCACGAATTCGTCCGGTAGGATTTGCAGCACAAAACAGTGATTTCTGGTATCACAATTCCAGATGGGTTCGGTTTAAATCTGCTGAATTCGGGTATAATGTACCCAGGGTGTTCACAGACAGGATAGGCATTTCTGGTTTAAGGGCGTATTTGTCAGGAGAAAATTTATTCATGATTTATAATAGTCTGGCAAAATTTGGAGCGGGTGACCCTGAATTCCTCAGTGGAAAAGGAGGAACATATCCGAATATGAGGACAATGGGTTTTGGTCTTAATCTTTCTTTTTAATTTTAAAGTTATGAAAAATAGAATTCAAAAAATCGGACTGATGAAAAAGATCCTAACCTTAATGCTATTCGGGGGTTTATTAAGCTCATGTAATGACGACCTCCTTGATGTTACTCCTTTGGATGCCATATCTGAGGAAAACGTTTTTACGGATCCTACCTTCCTTCAGAATTATGTGTACAATATGTACAATGGAATTAGGCCTCACTGGAGGCCTGGGACGGGCGGTTATGTCGGCATGACTGATATCGCCGTTTCAGCTCCGGATACACATGATAGGGCAGCTGGCTTACGGCAGTATTTGGAGGGAAATATTACCCCGGATAATATCACCCAATTGACGAATGTTTGGGCAGAAGAATATGATTTTATTAGGAGGGCCAACATTTTCTTTGAAAAAGTGGAAGGCTCAACTTTGGATCCTCAATTATTGAACCTTGTTAAAGGAGAGGTTCATTTTATTAGGGCTTGGATGTATTTTGAACTAATTAGAACCTTTGGAGGTGTTCCCCTAATTACGAAAAGCTACCGGTTGGACGATGACTCATTTGATGTTTCCAGAAATACCTATGAGGAATGTGCTAAATTCGTTTTGGATGAAGCTGAATTGGCCATGACCCTCTTAGATGGTGCAACCCCGGCGGCGGGAAAAGCTAGCAAAGCAGCCGCTATGGGCCTAAAAGCACGAATGCTTCTATATATGGCCAGTCCCTTGAATAATCCTTCCAATGACATTAGCAAATGGCAGACGGCAGCGGTAGCTACAAAGGCTGTAATAGATGCGGGTTTTTCGTTGCATCCCACACATGAGGATTTATTCTTTCAGCCGCTGAAAACCGACGAATCCATTTTTGGAAGAACATATACCGCGGGATCAAGAATCCCTGATTGGGGATACAACTACGATTATTGGCCAAGTGGATTTGATGCCCGGCAGCGGTTAATGCCTACCCAGCATTTTATCAATATGTTTCAAATGGAAAATGGGGAATATCCTTATTTGCCGGATGGAAGGACCGTAAATCCTGCTTCCGGTTATCATGAACAAAATCCAAATGTTAACAGAGATCCAAGGTATTACAGTTATATCCTTTACCCAGGAGCCGGTCCGGTAAACATTATTGATGGGTCCAAAAGTACGAAACGCTTGTATGAATATTGGGAAGATGCAAATCCAAATCCCAATAATCAGCCTCCTTACCAAAACCCCAATAAAATAGATCCCGTTAACGGTCAAACGTTGTTTGACTATGGAAGGGATTCAAAAACGTATTGGATAAAGGGGTTGACTCCTTTTCACTGGAGGGTGCAGACGGGCTATACGTTTAGGAAACTGTTATCTTTTCAAGGACCTCGTGCCAGTTTTGACTTTGATTACAGCCAGTTGACGGTTTTTATGCGATTGGCTGAATTTTACTTAAACTATGCCGAGATTCAGATGGCCTTGGGTAATGAAGACGTGGCCAGGCAATACATTAATATGGTACGTAAAAGACCATCTGTCAATATGCCGGATATTACCAGCTCTGGGGCAGATTTGGTACGGGATTATAGAAATGAACGTGCGGTCGAATTGCATTTGGAAGATATGAGATTTTGGGATCTACTTCGCTGGAAAGCTGCACCCGGAAATATTGATCTGAATCCCATAAGAGGAATTAGCAATGTTACCATGGATTGGTCCACAGCCCAAGAAGGGGATGCATTAGGTACCTTAAAGTACACGTATGGTAATATTGTAGACGCAGATCCACGTTTTCCATGGCCAGGAGTTCATTACTATCTGTTTCCTATCCCCAGGGAAGAAATCCAACGTAGTAATAACAAGATTCAACAAAACCCTGGATATGGAGATTGATAAGTTAATTTAAAATTCAACGATTAATACCACAGAAGTATAAAAGCATTCAGCTAGTATACTTCTGTGGTTATTTTGTCTAACTAGTGAGTAAAAGGAAAACCAAAAGGTAATGTTTCGAATGAAAATAGGGTTGGAAATTAGTTGTTCGTCAATAAAAAAAATCACCAATAAAATAAATGTTCTTACATTTATTTTACTTACATATTTTGCGGCAGGGTGTGGAGGTTCTGTTGAAAAAAATCAGTTGTTTGATGAACTTTCCCAACGTGTCACAGGGATTAACTTTTCAAATGCCCTGACAGAAAATGATTCCATCAACTATTTTAATTACATGTATATTTACATGGGTGGGGGTGTGGCAGTTGGAGATTTCAACAACGATGGGTTACCGGATATTTATTTTACCGGAAATATGGTTCCCAATAAACTTTACCTAAATAAAGGAAATTTAAAATTTGAAGATATTACCGAGGTCGCAGGTGTTGCCGGAGATGACAGGTGGATGACAGGTGTGACGGTAGGAGATGCCAATCAGGACGGGTGGTTGGATATTTACGTCAGTGTGTCCGGGAAGTGGGGAACTACAAAAAACTTACTTTTTATTAATGATGCCAAAGAAGGAGAAACTCCAACATTCACCGAGATGGGAGAAGCTTATGGAGTTGCCGATGAGGGTAATAGTACACAAGCTGTCTTTTTTGATTATGACGGAGATGGCTTTCAGGATTTATATGTGATCAACTACCCCATTGTTCCATCACGAACCAGCATGGCAGAATATTTAACTTACCGGTATGCAGCACCTTATCACAGGAGCGACAGGCTTTATAAGAACGAAGGTAGCGGTAAGTTTACCGACATGACCCAGGTTGCCGGGCTAGATAAATACGGATTATCATTAGGCGTTTCCGTTGCGGATTTTAATCAGGATGGATGGTCTGATATATATGTATCCAATGATTTTAGTACGCCTGATTTTTTTTATATCAATAATCAGGACGGGACCTTCACGGATTATAACCTTGAACTGACGAATCACACCTCCTATTTCGGCATGGGTACTGATGTTGCCGATTTTAACAATGATGGCCATTTGGACATTTATCAGGTAGATATGATGCCAAAAAGTTACCGAAGAGCCAAGGAGAATATGGATAGCATGGACCCCGAGCGATTCTATTCCATGGTCAATAATGACATGCATTACCAATATTCCATCAATACGTTGCAGCTCAATATGGGTAATGACTCGAAAGGTTTGCCCCGTTTTGGTGATGTGGGAAAAATGGCAGGTGTCTCCTCCACGGATTGGAGTTGGGCATCTCTTTTTGCTGATTTTGACAATGACGGTTTTAAGGATATTTATGTAACCAATGGAGTAAGAAGAGACATTAATAACAGTGATTATTTTAGAAGTGACGAAGTTCAAAATTTCGAAGAAGAGAATTCACTTGATTTGACAAAAAAAATCCCATCCGAAAAAATCAAAAACTTTGCCTTTCGCAATAATGGAGATCTGACATTTGCCGATGTTTCTGAAAGTTGGGGTATCAATTTTAACGGGTTCTCGAATGGAGTAGCTTACGTGGACTTGGATAATGACGGAGATTTAGACTTGGTGATCAATAATCTGGATGACCGGGCTATCATATACAAAAACAAATCCAACGAGTTGGCGAATAATAATTTTTTACAAATTGAGCTAAAAGGAGATAGCGGTAATAGATTTGGCATTGGGGCTAAAATATGGTTGGAAACTGATTCACTTTCCCAATTTCAAGAGTTAACTCTGACTAGAGGTTTTCAGTCCTCTGTTGACCCAATAGTACATTTTGGTGTCGGAAAGGCAGTTGTAATAAATCATATTCGGGTACTTTGGCCAAACGGGCTCCAAAATTTAATCGAAAATGTGTCTGTTAATCAAAGAATTAAAATTGATATTTCGGACGCAGTTGAGGTTTCGGATCAAAAACCAGAGGTCGCACCTACTTTTTTTAAGGACATTACTTCTGAAGTTTTATTAGATCACCAGCACATTGAAAATAATTTTGATGATTTTCAATATCAGGTATTATTACCCCATAAGATTTCAGAATATGGCCCAGCACTAGTAGTTGGTGATATTGATAATGACGGCTTGGATGATTTTTATATTGGCGGGTCCAATGGTCGCAGTGGTAAAATGTACAGGCAAAATAGGGATGGTACCTTTACTGAAATATTGAAAGATCTCTGGGAAAAAGATAAATTCCAGGAGGATGTAGGTGCATTGTTTTTTGATGCCAATGGGGACGGATTGCCTGATCTATACGTTGTGTGTGGCGGAAATGAGCTACGCAAAGGAGATGTATATTACCAAGATAAATTATATATCAACAAAGGAAATGGTCTATTTGAAAAATCAGAAACAGCTCTACCTATAATGAGGGAAAGCGGCTCGGTTGTGATTGCCTCTGATATAGATAATGACGGTGATTTGGATTTGTTCATTGGAGGACGGATAACACCTAGGAACTATCCTCATGCGCCAAAAAGCTATATTTTAAGAAATGACAGCAGTCCTGGGGAGATAAAATTTGAAGACGTAACCGAAGAGGTAGCCCCAGATTTATTGGATTTGGGAATGGTTACCAAGGCGATGTGGGTAGATGTGGATGGGGATAAAAACAAGGATCTAATCCTTGTGGGTGAATGGATGGGGATTACTTATCTTAAGAATATAAATGGTAAATTAGTGAATAAAACCGATTCGTCAGGTTTGGAAGATACCAATGGTTGGTGGTTTGGTTTACACGGAGATGATTTTGACCAGGATGGCGACGTAGACTTTATCGTTGGAAACTTGGGAAAAAACTATAAATATCAAGCAAGCCAAGCATCACCTTTTAGCCTGTATGTGTATGATTATGATAATGATAGCAAAGATGATTTGGTTTTAAGTTATTTAGATAAAGGAGTGAGTGTGCCAGTTCGTGGGAGAGAATGCTCTTCCCAACAGATACCTGCCATAAAAGTTAAATTTAAAGATTATAAATCGTATGCCTCAGCAAGTCTAGAACAGATTTATACTTCCGAACATCTGAAAAAATCCACTCATTATGAAGTGAAAAGTTTTGCCCACCAGTATGTGGGAAACCTTGGAGATGGGACATTTAAACTAACCACTTTAGATATGTTTTCTCAAATATCCTCTATAAATGCCATGTTTACGCTGGATGTTAATCAAGATGGCCATTTGGATATCCTCTATGCTGGAAACCTTTATGGATCTGAAGTAGAAACCCCAAGAAATGATTCCAGTTTTGGAGGTCTTCTATTAGGTGATGGGAAGGGTGGTTTTGTAAGTCAAATGCCTTACGAAAGTGGTTTGATGATTCGGGGAGAGGTAAAATCAGCAATAAAAATGAAATTGGCCGGAGGGCATGAGGGAATTTTATTTGCCAAGAATAATGATTTCCTACAATTGATCCGGGTTGAAAAGAAAGAAAATCTTGGATTAATGGCCATAACCCATATCAAGCCTTAATCTAAAGAATTCCTCGAGGCTCTGTCCCGGGGTTATTTATTTGATATTTTTGCATTCTCACTTTCCTTGAAAATTATTAAAACCCAAAGCATGAAGGATTCAATTGCACTTAATTACGTGTTTCTAGCTATACTAATTGGTTTTGCGGCATGTAGTAAGAATAAGCAGGAGAATGATGAATCCGGTACAAACGGAAATGCCTTAATTCACGAAACTAGCCCTTATTTGTTACAACATGCTTACAATCCAGTTGATTGGGTGCCTTGGAGTAAGGAGGCATTGGATCGGGCTAAATCGGAAGGTAAACTAATATTAGTGAGTATCGGATATTCCTCTTGTCATTGGTGCCACGTCATGGAATCTGAAACATTTGAGGATCAGCAAGTAGCTGATTTGATGAATGAAAATTTTATCAGTATCAAAGTGGATAGAGAAGAGCGTCCAGATGTTGACAATGTCTATATGACCGCTCTTCAGTTAATAACAGGCGGCGCGGGTTGGCCGCTTAATGTTATCACATTGCCTAATGGGAACCCATTATATGGGGGTACCTACCATACTAAAGAGCAGTGGATCCAAGTTCTTCTTGACGTGAATAAGTTTTTTGCTGATGAACCGGAAAAGGCCAACCAATACGGAGAAATGCTGGCGCATGGCATTCAGGATATGAATAAGATTGTACCGCTTACTGATGTCACTGAGAACAATGCTGCCAATTTGGAGGAAAGTGTAGAAAAATGGAAATCCTTATGGGATCTGGATTGGGGTGGAGACAGGGGAGATGAAAAATTCATGATGCCCACTAATCTCACTTTTTTATTGAATTACGCGGTGCTATTGAAGCGTAAGGATTACAGGGAGCATGTTCATAATACATTGAATAGGATGGCTTTTGGTGGAATCTACGATCATGTCGGTGGTGGTTTTTTCAGGTATAGTACAGATACGTATTGGAAGATTCCTCATTTTGAAAAAATGCTTTATGACAATGCCCAGATGCTTAGTTTATATTCGAATGCATATAAAGAATTTAAAGAAGACGAATACCTAGAAATAGTTGTCGGGATTAGTAATTTTTTAGAGCGGGAGATGAAACATCCTTCCGGAGGGTATTATGCCGCTTTGGATGCAGACACTGAAGGTGTGGAAGGTAAATATTATTTATGGGAAGAAAATGACTTGAAAGCTGTGCTGGGAGATCAATACGGTTTTTCAGCAGACTACTATTCGATTGCAGCTCAACGTATTCAGGGAGATACAACTTATGTACTTTCTAAGGGAGGGGCTGATAAGGCCTTCGCGGCAAACCATGGGATTTCGGCACTTGAATTTCCGGCATTGAAAATGAAATGGAAAAGTAAACTTCTGAAGGCCAGACAAAAGAAAATTCCACCCCGTAAAGACGATAAAGTTATTACCTCCTGGAATGCTTTACTCATGATAGGTTATTTGGATGCCTATGCGGCATTGGGTGATGAAGCTTTTTTAACTAAGTCAATTGAAATTCTTGACTTTATTCAGGCCCACTGTCTCCAAGAAAACCAATTGATTCACTCGTATAAGGAAAGAGGGAGTCACGTGCCGGGATTTCTGGAAGATTACGCATTTCTAATTGAGGGATTGATTAAATTATACGGTTTTACCTTGAATCAGAATCATTTGGATCTTGCGGTTTCTTTAAATGCTACTGTGCTCAGGGACTTTTCAGATGAGGTTACAGGGATGTTTAAATACAGTCCGAAGAAAGAATTGATCTCCACCCTCATACTTACCCACGATGGGGTTTTGCCTTCTTCCAATGCTTCAATGGCATTGAATCTCTTTCAGCTAGGCCATCTCATGGGTAAGAAGGAGTTTTTGGAGAAATCTAAAAATATGGTGGCCTCAATGATGCCAAACATCCTTTCGGAAGGACAGGCCTATGGGAAATGGAATCAGTTATTGATGCATATTTCCCATCCTTACCATGAAGTAGCGGTGGTTGGTGAAAATTCAAAAGACTTGATCAAAAGTCTACAAGAAGTTCATTTGCCAAATACCCTAATTGTGGGTTCGGAGACAGAAAATGAGCTTCCATTATTCAACAACAGGTTTGAAACTGGAAAAACATTGATTTATGTCTGTACAAATAATACCTGCAAGCTTCCGGTAGCTGTACCCAAACAGGCCATTGATAAAATCTATACTTCCTATGAAGAAAAGTAAGTTAATTTCCTTTATCCTAGTTGTTTATTTGATATTTCTTGTTGGGTGTGGAAATACTTCTTCATCCAATTTGGACAATCAACCAAGGGGAGTGGAAAATCTAGCCTATAAATGGGCACAACTGGTATTGGAAGCTACAGCAAGGGATACGGAGAGATTGGCTCCCCGCCCGACCGTGACTTCCCGTTATTTGGCATTGGTATTTACTTCTATTTTTGATGCCTGGTCGGTTTATGACGATAAGGCAGTACCTGTTTATCTTCAAGATGTAAAGAGGCGTCCCCTTGATGATAGGACATTGGAGAATAAAGAAATTGCGATTAGCTATGCAGCATTTCGCACACTTTTGGAGTATTACCCAAGCGATAGTACGATGTATGCTGACTTTATGTTTACTATTGGTTTAGATCCATTGAATGCCTCAAGGGATCCCAATTCTCCTGAAGGCATAGGTAATTTGGCAGCATTGCATGTGATAACTGCTAGAAGGGGAGATGGATCTAACCAGTATGGTGAGGAGTCTGGCTCATCTCAGGTACCTTACTTTAATTATTCGGGGTATGAACCCGTCAATTCAGCCGAGGAAAATGTGGATCCCGGCAGGTGGCAGCCAAAATATTTTTCTGATGGTAAAGGAGGTAAGTTTGCTCCGGCATGCTTAACTCCTTTCTGGGATAAAGTAAAGCCAATGGGACTTAAATCAGCTGATCAATTCCGTCCGGGACCACCTCCTGAGATTGGGTCTGATCAGTTAAAAATGGAAATTCAGGAAGTGGTAGATGTTCAATCCAACCTGACAGATTACCAAAAGGCCTTAGTGGAGTTCATGAGAGATGGACCCAAATCCGTCCAACAGGCAGGTCACTGGCTCAAGTTTGCCCAAGATGTCTCCAGACGGGATAATCATTCGCTTGATCAGGATGTTAAAATGTATTTTTTCAACCAAATAGTAGCGATGGATGCGTTTATTGCCGCATGGGATTCAAAAATGTTTTATGACTATGCGAGGCCATTTGCGTTGGTTCACATGTTGTTTAAAGATCAAATTATACAGGGATGGGGGGGTGAAAAAGTGGGGATTGTCCAGCTGTCCGGGAATCAATGGCGACCCTATTCCCCAGAGACTTTCTTATGCCCCCCTTTCCCGAGTTATGTATCGGGGCATAGTGCGGTAAGTGGCGCCTGTGCGGAGGCACTCCGTTTATGGACAGGTAGTGATGTGTTTGGCGAAAGTGCAAGACTGGTAGCCGGGTCAATGACGGAACCTGATTTTTTAGGAGATACGGTTGACCTGTCCTTTCCCACATTTACTGAAACCGCTGAAATGGCCGGCTATTCCAGGGTGTTAGGAGGCTACCACATCCAATCTGATAATTTGGCAGGGCTCGAATTGGGGAGAAATGTAGCCAACGAAATTTGGAAGTTTTATAAAATTCATGTAGGTGAGTAGAGGTCTGCTTAAAGAAAAATAGGTATGTTTTTATTTAAGAGATTTTAAATGCGTGTATGCAAGATAAAAAGAATCAGGAGGTGTGAGGGGGCACCCCATCTTCTGCCTGAAGGGCAAGGCATAAAAGGTCAAAGGGAATGGATTATGGCCGATAAACTCGGAGTGAACTGAGAACCTGCATAAAGCTTGATTACACATAACAATGGAGAAACAAATGAAATTAGGAGACATAAGGAACCCGGAAAATGTAACGATCAATTTTTCAAGACTTTCCGTTTTGTTGATCTCGGTGCTTGTTTTTTCCTGCTCGTCCAAGAAGGAAAATCTTTTAATTCAGAAAAAGACATCTCTCACCGAGCTGCAGTTTACCGTAGAAGAAGCCCATGATTGGACAAACCTTTTTAAAAGAACATCAGGCTGGTTTGGCGGAGATGGGATTTTTACCATACCATTGAGTGGAGTGGATTCGGCGGGGTCAGAGGCAAAAGGTACAACTTTAGTATTGTTTAGTGATAGCCTGATAGGGGAAATAAACGATGGTAAACTGGATACTCCTTTTGTGATGATCAATAACTCAATCGCATTGATCTCAGGGGTGGAGCCAAAGGCATCCAACGTTTCTTTTCATTGGCCACTAGATGAACAAAATACTCCTAAATCACTTTTTGTTCCCAGTACCCAAAATAGCAATTTAGGTGAATATTATTGGTTGGGGGACGGTTTTGTGAATCAAGAAAAGGGTAATGACATCTACATATTTGGCTATAGAATTACCACGACTGAAGCCGAAACGTTTAACTTTAAGGAAGTGGGAAATACACTGATAATTCTTCCCTCAGGAAGTAGGCCTCCTTTTAAAGAGCAGCGCCAACTTGACACCCCGTTCTACATCGAAGGAAATCCAGAAAGTACAGGCTCCTTTGGTGCCGGCATTTTGGTTAATACACGAGATGCAGGAGCATTGAGTCCTGATGGATATGTTTATATCTATGGCGTAAAGGGGATAAAAAAGGGAGTAATGGTAGCAAGGGTAACCCCTAAAGAAATCGAACAATTCCAACTTTGGGAATTTTGGGATGGAAATGGGTGGCAAAGTGATATGATGAAAGCAGCATCCATTGCCGACAGAGCCTCCAATGAATTGAGTGTAACCCCGCTTAAAGACGGCAGGTATGCCATGGTTTTTCAGACAGACGGCATCGGTTCCAATGTGGGGTTGCGGTTGTCTTTATCTCCGGAAGGGCCTTTTGGCCCCATCATTCCGATTTGGAATGCCAGCCCCGATCTCAAGGAGGGGAAGCACCTGTTCAGTTACAATGCAAAAGTCCATACCAATCTCTCTAAACCCGGAGAATTGTTGATCAGTTACAATATTAATTCATTTGATTTTTTTGCGGATGTGGAGATCCTGCCAGACTTTTACCGACCCAGGTTTATCCGGGTTGAAATTGGGGAGTAACGAAAAAACAGGACCATGTGTCTGAATTATAAAACCATAACTTTTTTAGGCTAAGCAATTAAGAAAATCAGATTGTTGCCAAATTGATTTTGAACCTAAACAGATAAATGGTAAGGATAACATCTAACTTCATCCCAAAAAAAAGTTTAACAAATTATCAATTGATGAATTTTCCTATCTCCAAATCATAAATGGAAATTTTTTCATGCCTTATAATAACCAAATAACCCATCATAAATTATGTTTTCACTGAATAAAAATTCGACCCCCTCTACTGGTGACATCTTGGATGGGTGGAATTTGTTAAGGGGGGAGACAAAAATAGATTGGCTCTAATTTATTCCGCCTACGTAGATGGCATGTATCGAGTTGGATTGGCTATTAAACCAAATAGCAGCTATGTTCAGGATTGTATCCATGAGGGATTCGAAAGTTTGTGGAAATACAGGGAAGGCCTAAAAGAAACTGACGTGATGTTGATGTACGCAGAAGCATCAAACAAAGCTGAAGGAACTCCAAACCAGTTAGCAATAGACGTTGTCAACGAAATTCGAGCAAGAGCTCAATTGGCTCCTGTCGGTAACCTAGGGAG
>Ga0209390_10006527_pt1 | contig 15585 bp, 8 predicted proteins | sample BON01_FD_187212 | JGI IMG/M metagenome (GOLD analysis project Ga0209390, IMG submission 187212) | Freshwater microbial communities from Lake Bonney liftoff mats and glacier meltwater in Antarctica - BON-01 (SPAdes) (version 2) | ecosystem: Environmental > Aquatic > Freshwater > Ice > Glacier... | reverse complement strand
GTGTGTTGAGAATCATGATGAAAACGAAAACATTGACAGGAAACAGAGGGACGGATGTGTCTGGGACCCTCTGCTTCGAGGTAGTATAGGGATATACGCACAAGAGAATGATAAAAACCACGATTTATTTTTTGTATGCGTTTCCGACTTTGCAAGTGTTGCCTCTGACATTGTACGATCCATCAAATCCGACATTGGCACAAAAACCAACATATTTGACTTCTGCAGCAGCAAAGAAATGTGGTTCCTCAATAACATATCGCGACGTAATCGTCTACGTCTAATTCTGGAGGTATCTGAACATTTAGGACTGTCAGTCGACAGGCAATACGACATGTATGCCAACGAGAGTGTGGCTGATCCTTGCATAGCAATTGAAGTTTGTGGTGTCGATCTTAACCACACTGATTGTTTCGAAAGAATGGATGCATGCACGGGCAAAATCACACAGTCGGTTTGTTTTTATCAATCGTGCGTGGACGCTCGGAAGCAAAACTCTATTATCCCCGTGTATCTAGGCGATTCAACAGGGTTGATTCTGTTTATGCCTCAGAAGCTCAACAAAAATACATTTGCAATTTACACAGAGTCTGCCGAATTCGTCAACAACTCAGTGCAGAAAAAATCATACTTGTGTCCTGTCACAAACGTAGTAGAGTCTGAAATGTCAAACGTCAAGAAAATACAAAACGAAAACAAGAATCTGACCTATCTCACAATCGAAGATATTCTGTACGACATGAATCTAAACCACAATCTACTTGATTCGAGCTTTGTTCAAGTCTTGAAATCAAAAAATGAGTATGGCGAGTCGCTTTTCTACGGTGTCCGACATGATACCATCAAGTCTCTCGTCATCATATACCCGAAATGTGTAGCATCCTTTATACAATCCATGTCGACAATCGATTACCAATCTGTGTTGTCCGAACTTCAAACGCCAATCACGCACAACAAAAAGGAGCTAAAAGCGCCAGAACGATATTCAACTATGGCAGAAACAATGTGCAAAGACTTTTTCATGCCGGCAGATTGCGGACATATTCACGCAAACCTGTTTGGATTCGAAGATGAAAAGCACAAGAAAAAAAGCAACCAGACAATGGTTTCGCTTGAATGGGATGATTCGGTGATTTCAAACATGCAGAGCATGTCGATGATGAATAACCACAAGATTGACACTTTAAAAATCGTGCCTATCATTTTTTATAAAAACTATACCCACTAGTCTAAACTCGATTCTCAAAAACAACTCGCTGCTGGTTTTGGATCTCGTACAATTTTATGTCTTGAGAATTTTGTGTGTACGTCATGTTGGCGTTGTCACTGTGTTCTTCGAGTATAGCCAGATTTCTGAGGTAGTCCATGTATTCTTTTTCCTGTTGCCATGAGTTTTGACTTCGTGTTATAGTAAATTTTAGTTCCTTCTGTATAAAATCAATCTTCATCAAAATGTGTTCAGTCGATTGAAAGGCTTCCTTTTTGCATCTCTTCGTGTTTGACAACATTGCGACTTGACTGTGCAGTGCTTGCACTTGAGCAATGTACTCGCCGTACCATCGTTCATTCAGTTTCCATTTATTGTCTTCGATACTCACATGCCCAAGACCAGAAAAGTACGTGTCTACATCATTTAAAACACTCGAGTACGTGTTCTTGTATGTTAAGAGTTCTGTGATTTCCATGATGTTGATCTCCAATTTCCAGACATCCAGCCTTGATCTGTTCTTCCTGTATTCCAAAAACTTTACAAACTCATTGACTTTGGATTTCCACGCAACATCCTGGAGTATTTTGTTGTTTCGTTTATTCAAGAATGTATTCATCTCCTGCATGAGCACACCCATTTTTTCAAGATTTTGTCGGTCTGCAGTATCAGTCTGTAGTACCCTCGAATGTATGGCTGTTCTGAGTTCGGATATTGCAAACTCGCTCATGTCTTCTGAGCACTCGATTTCCGCCAAACGGCGTCTCTGCTCGTCTTCGAACTGCACACTCTGCATAATCTGGGCCTGCAGCACATCGATTTGTGTTTTGCGGTCATCGTAAATCGTATTATCCAGAGCTTGCAAGCTTCGTCGGAGCGCCTTCATGTATTCTATCTCATTCCGAGCCCATTGCTTCTCTTCTATCGACATTATTTTTGAATAACGATGGAAGAAAACCCTGACTGTTTCGAGTGCGTTACTGTAAGTGTCCACAAACGATTGCAAACCATACATTGATTTCGTTGTTTTCAATGCATCGAGAGATTTCTTGTCATCAACGTGCTTCTCTCGATCGATTTTGTATTGTTCCATTTCTCTTATTTTGGAGTCCATGGGGTCTTCGCGTAAACAATGCAAATCTGCATTCTGGGTTCTCCAACAATAACCCATCTCGTGGTCCATAGTCGAGTCTAATACAGGAACCGTAACCTCGGTGTCTGGAATACCGGCTCGAGGTCCGTATAATTGAAAGCGTGGCTCGGAATAGTCTTCATATGAATCATAGACTTCCTTCATTTCAGCAGCACTCATACAGTGAAATTGATCACCACTTTCGTCATCATCATATTTAACATCAAGGTGAATTACATCTTCATCATTCTCATAGGGGTTCATTTTTTCACGTGCATGCCAGTGCTCGGGTCACCTTATATAGGATTGAGACCAGAAATGGGGTGCATATATGTGTATTGCAAAAGACTGTAAATACTCAGACTCACCTTGTTTATTTATATTCGCGTCCAAAAATACTCCATATAATATGTAGAAAACTAATCAAAATGTTCTTGCGTTGCCACGTGACAATCATTTTGGTGCTGAACCGTGAAATCTGAGCTTCTTCGAGGATGGTGTGTCTGTCTTGCAAGGTTGAACAAATTCGTGCTGGCAGCATAATATTTTGTGCGTCCGTGACTGTATGATTATTTTCCTCGTTCAATATATGAATTCCTCTTGCATTCGTAAAGTGTGTCCGTACCCGCGTCTGGGTATACTCGTGTACGATAACAGGACAGAGCAATTCTATATCCCGTAATTCAGTGTCATTCGTTGGCACCTCAACTATGTCAGTGGATTTGGTCAGGATCCTACAGACTGTTTCCACAATTTCCTTCACTTTTTGAAATACGCACTGTTCTCCGCGCTTCTTGATTTGAAACGCCATCTCCTGTTTGACTTTGACCATCTTCTGCACCATCTGACAGTACCCAGTGTTTTGTGTCCTGTCGTGTAAATTTTTCTTGTACTGTGTTTGGTACACGTTGCAAATCCCAATCCACAAGTCGCAGAATTCATTGTTTTCAATTCCGCTTTGGCCTATTCTACAAATCTCCTTGCAAATATTATATACAATACTTTCGTTGATGATTGCTGAAATGCGTTTCCCATGAATTTTCTCGACATCTCGATTGTTTGTGTTGAACCGGCGAATACAATCAATATTCATAAATATCTTGGTCGAGATTTTCTCAATTACTCGCTCAACTGTGTTGTCATCTGCAATGTTTTTTTCGCGAAACATTCTACTTAGAATTGACATTTGCCGAGTCAGTTCAGCCACATCGATGTAGCGAGAAAATGTAACAGATGGTGTGTTGATTTGCATAATTTCACGCATTTCGTCGCTCTCGTTCATCACATCGCCAAACAACACGTCACGCACAATCAAATCAAACAGTGTCGATAGTTCGATGCATGCCGTCTCCATGTACATCTTTTGAGGCAATCGTTCAGCGGTTTCAGCCACAATTTGTTTTTTTTCAGCCTCGTCGAGTTTCACAATGCCTTCGGAACAAAGAACATCTAGAATGATGCCAAATTGATCAGACACAGAATGCAGGTAGCGTGGGTTGTAAGCGGAGTTTTGTATAGTATCAATAATCATGTTTGAAACTTGTCTGTTTTTCAAGTTATGTATATGCTCAATAAACAACTGCATGTTTGCATCCGTACAAGCAAAACAGTGGCACTTATATGGAGATGTCTCGAAATAGAATATTTCAAAAATAGTTTTTTTATGGGTATCATGAAGAAAAAATAGACTCTTGGATGCATCGCCCAATCAGCCACACATGAGACAGTATATAAACATGCGTTTCCTGAAAACTTATTGCGTCAAACATTAAACTTCACAAATTGAACAAGGACAGATTTTTTTTTCATGAAAAAGCTATGTTTTGACAAATTGCGCTTATACATCTCAATCAAAAAATATTTTTGCAAGTTGTTCTCGTCAAGATCAAAATCAGGAAAACGCGATCAGACATATTTTTGTGAAAAGAAGGATTTTGAGGAAAAACATTCCGACATAAAAAATGTTTTATATACTGCTTATCAATTCCAACGGTTGTACTTGAGGAAAAAAATAGTAAATTTACAAGAACAATCGACTGATGTGATGTCACAAAAGTCTGTTTCGAGAAGGAAGTCGAGTGCTGATTTACATGTGGAACTCATGATTTTGTTTCATCAAGCGAAGCAGGCAGGCAGTATCGTAGAAGTACGCGAGTTTTATTGAAGAAAAGTAAAGTCTATGCAGAGATGTCGATGCAAATGATGTTGTTGATGTAGATGAGAACAAAACAGAAATTCACCAGTACAGAGCACCATGCCCTCATGTTGAGGAATTTTATAATAGTCATGTTGTCTTCAATGACACTGATGTAATAAAATATCCCAAAGATAATATTGATGAAAAGTATGCAGGAACCATCTAGCACAGTTGCGTTTGTGAGCACAATGACAGCAATGGCTTGAATGGCCCAGAATAAGAGGGCAATGCTTCTCAGAATAATCAGTTCGGTGTGTGCCAGCGAGCAAGTCGTGTATAATAACATTGTAAACGAAATAGAGAAGAACAGTGAAACCGTCTGGATACTGACTGGGCACGATATTTCGAGAACAATAAAAATCACGATGAAAACCAACAGCCAAAAGAACAAGTCGTTGAGCATGTATTCTGAATTGATCTGCTTTATTGTGATGACATCCTCGAGTGAAGTATTTCTGTTTTCGGTCTTGACTCTGTTGACTGTGGCATGATAGAGTATCATGTAACACAAGACACCGAGTGAGTATATAATAGTCACAAAGTCGACCGAATCGATTCGTAAAGAAACTGGGTATGCATCGAGTATTGTGTTTTTGATGAAAAGCTGTATCTTTTCTGAGAGAACGACATCGGCATCAAACAAGCCCTGCGACAAAAAACGAGTCAGTAACATGCATGTCAAATACTGCATCTGAAATAACAAGTCACTTACCGTGTAAATGTGGATTGCAGGTGTCTTAGCGTCCATGTATTTTCTGAGCTGCTCGTCGAGCTCGTTGACCCTGGGTGAATATCCTGTTTGATTTGACAACAACGGTTTCGATCCATCTTTCAACGTAGATGCAGACGAAGAGCTTACTACAAAGACATCCCACAGTTGCTTGACGGAAATCATTCTCGAAATGTCGACATGTGTTGTCGACACATGGTAGACTATGAGTCGATATCTGCACGAGACACACACGAAAATAAACATGCACTGTGCTATGCTGTAGTATGTCAGTAGATTGATACTGTGTTTCGATGCTAATGTCCCATTGTGAGACATGTCAACGAAACTAAAAACCACACTGCAATCCTTTGACATTATATACAATTTTTATATCAAAAATCGAAAACAGCATGAGAAACAAGTCGGGGAGGATTGCATGTAATACTAGTTTGTTTGTTATTTTATGTATAAAGACTCAGCACACTACATCGACAAGGATCACGGTGTAAGATGTCGTTTGATTTCTCCAAAACAGAAACATTCATTCCCTTCTTGTGGATTTTCGGAAAATTTGTTTTCTTCATAATCCTTGTGAGCCTGTTCTCTAGTATTGTTCTGGATTGGTCTGTTGGGGCAGACAGGGGATTGCATCACATGAATATATATGACCGGCTCATATTAATCTCGATATTGCAATTCGTGTTGTTTGAGAGGCAGATCGACACACTGGTGACAGGGAAAAACGAAACATTCTTCAGAAATGGCGTGGGTGTACATTCAACGGCAAACATGAATCTTTTCAGAGACGTTTTCATTGGATTCGGTGTATTGTTCTACAGCAAAAACAAGCCGGTGCATGTATACGATAACGGGCTTGTTGACGAGTATATTTTCTACTCTGCACAAACGCTTTGGGTTCTAGCAAGTTATGTTATATTCATCTATGAGATCATGCAAGCTGTGAGGAATGATATAAGTAGCAGTAGTCTGATCAGCCAGAAAATCAAGATCAACGAGAACATAATTCAGTTGGTGGTCGTTACCATGCTGACTCTGTCGCTGACGAATCCGCTACTAAGTGGCGTTTGCAATACTATGTCGTTTTCTGATTTCTGTGTACGTGTATTTCTTTACACTTGCTATGTATGTGCGCGTTTTTATCTGTATGGTATCTCAAGTCATAATATGTTCATGTCTCCGTTGCTGAACATCTCTTTGTTTGGCTGGATGATTCTTGTTCCGGCCATTGTGGTATATATTGGGTTTGTAGTGCCTTTGGTCACGTATATTGTGATTTTTTCCAGAATATCAAAAAAGCAACCCATTTTACCAATACAAGCACAAAAAAATATGGTCTCACCTGGCATCACTGATTCTATATTGTTGCCCAGCGATGATTTCATGACCAAGCTGAACAACATGGAAAAACAACAAGCAGTTGACTGCTCCTCAAAAACAAAAAGAAGACAAGGAGGGTCTTTATTCTAATATTTGTTTATTTAATAATACAAAAATCACTTTGATTTCTCCCAGATTTTGCAGATATCTTCGTCGCATTTTTGCTGTGCGACTGAGTTGTAGAATACCCGTTGTGGATTTTTGAGTATGATGATTTCATTTTTCTGCTGCAGAATGTGAAGATCGCTGAACAATTTAGGGTATTGTATTCTACTGTCTTCGACGTCGATACCCATTTTGTTTTTGAAAATGAAGCGGTGTAGCGAGGAAATGGAGGTGATATTTTGGGGTTGCAACAGAGTCCAAAATCCTGCCGTGTTCTGATCGAGTAAGCCACAATTTTTCAAAAGCTCAAACACAGACTGATTATCGACCTGGACTTCCATGATGTCGGTAATACGGATTTCATTTTGTATTTGTTCCGTCGACACTGGGGACCTGTTTGCCAACAAAGGACATGCTGTGTTGCTATGTCTTCGCGAATCGAGACACAACCCGTAGTCTAGGATTCGGTGTGGTAGCAAGTTGACAGTGCATGTGCAGATTGGATTTTTCAGAGAATGGGCTCGCGTAACCAGCTCAACAACTTCGGCCACAATTGTTTTGGACGTTAACATAATTTGGTCGAGCATAAATAAATTAGAGAGTTTGTAGGAGTACTCGACGCCAGACACTTGAATTAAAACAACGGACTTTCCAAGAGTTTGTGTCACTGTATCAAACAATGTGTTTTGTGGAAAGTGTAATATTTGGATTCGCGAACGTGCACCAAGAATGATTTTTTGCGTTCCAGTGTCGATTACGTCGTTGTCGCAAAAATCAATGTAGTTCATGATGTTTGAAGAATATGCCATGGGACTGTGATTTGCCCAGAATACGCACAAACAGAGTCTGTGTTTTTTTTTTATTACGAGTTTGTGTCACTGTTCGGAAATAATAGAAAATATACCACACTGAGCATAAAATGTGCCCAAAAGCAGTATATTATGCTCGATACTTTGATTGCATGTACAAAATTGTCAGTCGAGACCATAGAGAAAGAGGTGTTTGACATCATTAACAGTCGACAATGTAACACTGATGAGATTATTATCAACACATTTATTGACAAACATTTGGCTGCCATCAATGTTAGCACCGAGCAGTTGTCTAATATCCGAGTGGAGTTGAATAATTTCATGTATGGTTGCGGGGATATCCAGGTAGACGAAGCTCACCAGAGATCTGTGAAACAACGTAGAGAACCAAAGAGCAAAAAAACAGCCGGCGGGAGTGCAGTGGTGGATGATGAGATGGAATTGGATGTGATCAGTATTGAGCAAGCGAATGACATCATAAACGTACTACAAATTACACTAGAGAATACAGAAAACGAAGTCAATAAAAACCCGCCAAACACAGCCCGTCAAGTACTGAGTGGATTGAATATCAATAAGCAGATGATGACACATTGTATAACGGCTGAACAAGATCCGATTAATATCAAACAGCCTTGTGCTGCTGAACAAAAATGCAATTATTTCTGTTTTGTCTCGAGAATGGATCCAAAGGGATCAACTCCAATCGACATTGTGGAGATCATATATTGTCTTGACATGGTGCAAAAGTACTATGACGGTCGGAAGAAAAGCGGGCGGTCTACTCGGATGAGCAGTGATCAACTTTTTGACATTCCTTCTGCAATATGTAACAATGCAAAGAGTACACAGAAGAACGGAGCTATGTTTCACAAGATTTATGTGCAGGACGAAGCCATTACAGTGCCGCTGATAAAGATGAAATTGTTCATAGAGCATGCAAGTACGGGTGGTGAGTCACCACTGATGATGTTTTTCATGTTTCTTGTTGTTGAAGTACCTATCACTTTTGATTTTGTCGACGCTGTTTACAAATCCTGCAATCAGAACTCGTTTGGAAAGGAAAAATACGTTTCTGAAGAAATTAAACGGCTGTGGGTAAACATCGCACACAGACACCAGACATTTAGCGGTAAAAAAAAGAATTCGCTGGATTCAATCTTGAAGATCCAATTCAACGACATATTCGATCCCGATTCTCCTGACTGCTTCTGGAAATTGTTTCGTATTCCCAGATGTATCCAACAGGCGCGACAGCACATGCACATGTGGTCGATGGACAACATTACAACGCGCTCCAAGATCACGGCCGACATCGCGAATGTGCTTATCAATATTCGTTTTGGAAATATCGACAAGATTTTTGGCAGACACTGCCCTCCCTCGCATGCAGACAACGTGTTTGTAGGAATCTCAAACCTGTGTGCCTCTGCTTACTCTGATGAGTTTGACACTTACAGACAACGTGTCATGATTTTCATGGAAAGTCGCAATAAGAAGAAGCGCAACAATGACGAGGATACCGACATGCAGATAGGCCTAGATGACGACCAGCAAGAGGATGCTAATGGTAGCAATGAAATGCCAATTTTTGATCCTCCTATTGTGTTTTCAACGCCAACATACATTGACTGGGATCATGAGGAGACTACAAACTTGTTACTTTCGATGAGTGTGAATGATACCATTGACATGTCGGCAGATTCGTTGAGGCTCCTTGACGAACACAAGCAAAAATATCCGGATTCTATCAAAATGCAGGGCTTTCCTGTGACAAACATGGTTGCATACATTGACCCGAGTATGTTGTTGCCTCATTCGTCGACACAGGTTTCATTTTCCGAATGGTTGGTCGAAAACAAAGACTGTGCGCTACCTGATCAGATGACAATTGCCATTCTTGTTCTTATGCACCAAAAGAAAATATCAAATCATCCGATTTTCTCCAATTTTGTGGATCAGGCAGATGCTATCCCTCGAAACATTCTGACTTTGTCTGACCTCCGTAATTCATTTCTCACCGATACTGGCTCCTCTAACCGTATGATGTACCGTAGGGCCACAAACATCCGTGACAAACAGATGCAGAGCATCAAAACACACGCCATTAAAACACAGCGTGGCTACGCTTTTCAATACTATATTGTCGGAACTGTTTATCCGCTTTCATACGCCAATGCGCGCTCCGACACGGGGCATTATGGCGGCCGCGATCGCGTGGCAAGCGTATTGAATGAGATTGGCGAATATCAAAATAGTGGTAGCGAATACCAATCTTGCATAGCCGAGGGGTTCCACAAAGCCTATGAAGTTCTGCAAAGTTGCAAAAACGAGTCGGAATGGAAACTGGAGTTGTATGAAGGAACACTGCAACATACCATCCACTTGTGGAAAGCCTCGATTGATCACCTCAACAAGAATTTCAGGCTCAAGGCAAATAATATCCAACTCTTTTTCAGACTGCAGCAATCGGATATCGGAGTCCGTCTCTGTTACCTTGTGAATGGCATCGGCCCGTCTCCTAATGGCATTGGGTTACCAAACTATATCAAAAACTTTGGAGGAAACATTCTTCGAAAGGCCAAGCGCACAAACACACAATTTGAAGTTAAGAATGGCAAAGACTGGGGGACTGGTGCTGATAATACAATGGCAAAGTTTCTCGAAGCACAGTCACCTGCAAACAACAACTGTCCTGACTGTCTGGACATTTCTATGTACGCACCGGCGGAAGATTGGCGAGGCACAACTGAAGCTGGTACATGGCATGCATATACTGTAACTTATAATCAGAATGGCAAAGCACATGGGCGCCCCGGTGAGTTGCCTATTCCGATGTACTGCAATGAGATGCCGGCGCAGGACTCTAGAAGCGGAGGAACTGCTGTGAATATTGCTGGGCGTCTGTGTTCACTGCTTCCCCGCAATACTGAAGTAGACCAGGCTGGCAAAAGAACCTTTACAGTCAAGAACGAGAAAACTGGAAATTTCGAAAATGCAGAACAACGAATTGTTTACTTTTTCCCGCTGCTGTGCCTGGCACAGAACTGCGAGAGTGATAACCAGCTAGAACAAACTCTGAACGTTGTATGCACAACTGTTGCTGCAGGTGCCGTCGATATCGACGATGCCGATGTAGATCAAGAATCATCATTCCGACAACAGGGATACAATGACATGGGAGACACTTCTAAATTCACAGTCACGAAGAATGACAAGACTGTAGCGATGTGTAAACGGTTGTTTGCGCATGACGTCCGGGCAGTGTGTGTTTCAGTGTCAAACTCGCAATGGCGTGGCTATTTCCCTGATTCCAAGGCCGGTGTCGAAACTTCTGTTTTTGACATTCTGGCCAACTATGTGTACATGCACACGCAAATACAAAGCCAAGATGCTCGTATCGCAGCACAGCGTGGACGCGAAACTCAAAAGGCTCAAGCAAGACTTCCTCCTACCGCGCTTTACATGCACTCGTGCAATGCGCTTCTTCGGAAGAATATCCAAAACATGACATGGGCAGATATCACCTACAATGCTGCACTCAACTGGATCATCGACCCGGCGCCGATTGAACTCGCGCCACTTTTCATCGGAACTATGATTGAAAATACGTTTGACTGGGGGTTCTGGCTTATTTTAGCGATTCTAGCTGACTATTTCGAAACACCGCTGATGGATATCGAGCACGTCGAAATCATGTTTGCCGGCAAAGAATACATTGTGCCACTCGATTTTTCGCAAAAGACACGCAAGTGGCTAGCGACATTCGGAATAGGTCTCGGAATGAATACCACAGGAGCCCCGCCAAAAAACGGAGATGTGCTGTTTCGGACCGACACTGAAAATGACATGGAAAAATCCAGCATTTACATCACTTCGAAATGGGACGCCAATATGAGCTGTAACTCTTCGGGGCTCGCATGTAACCTTCCAATTACCACGCAGCAACCAAATAAAACATATCAATCGTCTGAACAAAAAGATGCCGGCAACACTGCTTGGCGAGTCTCTGAGCACGTAGCAAATGTTATGTATACTAAATATCAGAAACAGCTGCGGTCGGCGTGCAATATCTCTTCTCCTGAAGCGCTTACCATAATGCTGTACCGATACATGAACATGCCGATTTCGTATCCTAAATTTGGCAAGCCACCGTGCGGTTATGGTTTTCAGTCGTGGAACTCTGTTTTGGAGAGCCTACGGTGCAATAGCAAGGATGTCTCGGATATGCAGCACGAGGATAGCGGAGTATTTGTCGACGGCTTCGATGCAAAAGTGCGCAAGTGTATCTCGCAAAATAACCACTCGTATCTTACAACTGCCTGGACATTTATCAATCGAGAGGGATCGATTTTCTCGTTTGGAGTCGAACCACGTATGCTCATACTCGCCCGTGCTATGATTGGCCAGCGTCCTCTTATCTCGCAGAACTCAGTACAAAGTATTTTCGACCATTTTGTCAAAGAAACAATAACGCATCGTATACCTTCTACTATCTATCCATACACGACAGTTTTCACAGGAATGCCTGATTCCGACTCGATGGGCCTCAGTTTGCAAGTTCTGGACCTCAAGACAGTATATGCAGCACGCCCAACAACCCTTTTCCGTGCGTTACCCTGTGCTTGTGTGAAGGAAATGGCTGGTAGTGGTATTCCAGGAGTGATTTCTGGAGAGATGGTCGAGGACATCGCAGTGCTCAACAAATACAAGCGTATGGCCGGGATTTTGGACATGGACTACAAGGACTTGCACATGACGGACATTAGTCCTCCAGCGCTGCCTTTTCTCATGTGGCTTTATGTTGAAACTGTACAAAAACCGGATTCTATTGACCATAGCGAGTTCAATGCTGCTATGAGTCCATATCAGAAAACCGCCATATTCATCAACCCCGAGACCAAAACATACATCAAATGCAAGTCATACACATTCGCTCCTGTCAACGATTCTACAATCACTATGTATTCAGAGTCGATACAACTCACCCGTATATCCCAGGTTGTGACACGCGATCTTTTGTCTATTCTCGATGCTACTGCCGACACTTTTATCCGATATGCACCTATATACTGTCGCAGCGGCATCTTGGTTCATATTGAAAACATAGGTTTTTTGGTCTTGAAGAAATGGAAGCCTTCTGACATCAAGATTATCACACAAGATGCCAATTCACACTACTTCAACCCAAATACAATGTCGTATCTCGCAGTCTCGGAAGGCATTGACATTCACGAAGACGCATCCTACATGACTCGGCTACAGTGCGATTCCGACACATACATCAAGTGCATAAAGGACCTCAAAAAAACTACATTGGACGATGTAGAGCTTGAGCAAAATTACGGCATGTTCAAAAGTGTTGAAGAGATCCAGGTTTGTTTGTCCAGTCGCCAGGTGGAGGAGAATATTGTGCATGTGGGAAGTGTTTTGTACATTGATGTCTCACATGCATCCATCCCAGCAGAGATGGTTGCCAAGCTTCGGTTCAGCAAAGTTTCACAAAACGATCCTCTCTCTAAAATGTACGGCTTAAATCTCAAAAAGTTCAAGGCCAAAGCCGATCCTCTTGGTGATTTTTGCCCGGTTATTGAGTGTATGTTGTTGTATGAGATGCCAGAGTCAATTGTATCACACAACGACTATTGTGATATCGATTCTCAAGTTTGGGTTGGCATTCGCCAGATGATATCTTGGTCCGGCAAGAATAAGTATACAACGCGGTACATTACTGTTCCAACAAAAGCACTAGTATCGACAAAGAAGCTGGGTCTGATTGGGAAATCGATAGCTATTTTCCAATCGATTGTCAAAGACTTGTAGAAATTTAAATTTAAATTTTATTAAACACGTTAAATTTGAGCCACTCCATGTGTCTGAGTACATCAAAATTTCCATCTGTGTTTGCACACTTTCAATCATGTGCATTTTTGTGCAAGTTACCATGTCTTTTCAAACAAGGATATAATATACATGAGCACAAGAGTAGAGCAAGAAATTGCAATATTTTTCGGTGTTTTTTCAACAGAGTGGTGTAGGTACGTTGCACACCAAAACAGTAGATAACCACTGCAAAGCAACAGCAATACGGCAAGTGTAATCTGAACTTCATTTTCCCATTCTTCCTTACGTATTCCTGACTGTTGCAAAAATATGAATATTAAGACGACTATCGGGAAAACATGCAGTGCGAACACAGAAATGAACATTCCAGGTTGAGCCTCTTTCAAAATCACTATCAACGCAATGAATTGAAGAGTTTGACATATTGTGATGGCTGGAGAAATAAATGCCACTCCGTGCACTGTTTTTTCAATGGACAGAGTAACTCCCAAAAATATGCTATGAAAAATAAACAAACACAAGAATGCTTTATAGGACTGCGGTAGTAGTGCATTAGTGCCATAACTTTGCTCTTTGATGTCATCTTGTGCCATAGAACTGAGCTCCTGTATTTGAAGTTGCGGATCTGTTTCGATGTATCTTGGGATCAAGTACGGCTGCATAATTGATTCTTGTTTTTGTGGCATAAAGGGATATGTGGTCGCTAGAGCATTTTCAAGTTGAGTGACTGCATGCACTGGATGATAGTGCAAATCAGGCACATTGTTCCATTCATATTGAGGATAGTATAGGGATGGATCAATCGTCAATGAATCCGTACGATCCAACTCTTTGTTGTAGAGAGTACTAGAATCGTAATATTGGGCGTATTTTAACTGTGGTATAACCACAGAGTTAGGGTACACAACTTGTTTTCGAGGAGTTTCTGTTGGTTTTGGTATTTTAATTGGAATTAATTCTTGTCTGTACACTAGTATGCTTCCCATAAACCCGATTGCCAGACATATACCAGCTACATGTTGGAATACAACATTATTGCTATTTATCAACTCGCGAACCGCTTCTGGTATCACGTGAAAAAATACAATACCGAGATAGATTGAAATAATTACGACATTCATGCATTTTTTTTTAACGATTGTTGTACAATTTACAACATTGTTAATGTTAACAACAACTAGACACAACAAGCACAAGACAAAATTAGTCACAACTACAAATAGCTGTGCTTGAAATAACAACACCATTTACCCAGTATCTGTACTCTGTTTATATATATATTATAAAGCCTGGTGGAATTTAATCTAGCAAATCAAGCGAGCCACGCGTTTGAATCTGGACGCATTTGTTATTATCCAACCATGAACACGGTTTGATTTGAAACGGATGTGAGCAAAGCATATTGCTAATAGGAATACACGGCATACATATTCCATTTCGGAAAAATTTCGATGAGCTGCAAACAAAACATGTAATCGATGTTTCAGTGCTTATGTCGACCTGCTGAACTGTTGCATACGGACATACATAACTTTTTGTGGGAAGAATTTGAAGATTATTTAAGCCAATAAATCGTGACAACTCTAGATTGAAGTCCGTGTTCACCAGTGTTTCTGAATTATGTAGATTAATACTTTTTGTGATTTTATGTATCTTGTACGTTGAAATAAAGGAGGCTTTCATTTTTTCAAGACATGCGAAATCATTGTTTGCTTGGAATCCGTCACATAAGTTGCGGTGAATATATTGCAAATTGTTGCCGGATATTCCTTTGCCTGAATATAACTGTGCGCTGGATGCCTGGAAAATATATTCAGGCCGCGACACTTGTATCTCAAAAACGCGCATCACAATGGAAATGGTTTTTTCGATGATCCTCCGAACAAAAACGTTGTCGACAATGCCATCCACTACAAAAACGGCACTAATAGCAGGATTCATCAACTTCGCAGTGACACTACAGGCCCACAGAATTGGAATAATTGAATTATATGCGATTCCTGTTCCAAAGTCGATCTCAGCGAGCTCTGCATGTAGATTGTACTGTTGCTTGTACATCTTGTACGAAAAAAAAACGCTTACTTGGACCCGATTCATGGATAATAGGAAAATGTAAGAATCGCCAAGCACATCGTTGTTTTGTACAGACTTGATTGTCGGTGGTATCATATAATTCGC
>Ga0209390_10006525_pt1:2500-15588 | contig 15588 bp, 16 predicted proteins | sample BON01_FD_187212 | JGI IMG/M metagenome (GOLD analysis project Ga0209390, IMG submission 187212) | Freshwater microbial communities from Lake Bonney liftoff mats and glacier meltwater in Antarctica - BON-01 (SPAdes) (version 2) | ecosystem: Environmental > Aquatic > Freshwater > Ice >... | reverse complement strand
ATATGTATACATATATCTATATCTATATCTTTATCTGTATCTATATCTATATCTATATCTATATCTATATCTACATCTATATCTATACCTATATATATATATATGTATATATATATATATATATATATATTTATATATATATATATATATATATATATATATATATATATATATATATATATATATATATATATATATATATATATATGTATATATTTATATATATATATATAAACACAGACACACTCATATATGTATATTCATATTAATATATATATAAATATATGTATATATATTTACAAAGTTGTAAATGCATATGTCGATAATGGTATACATGTGGTTTATATATAAGTGCGTATCTTGATATGTATGCTTATATGCAAATGTTTAAATAAATACATGTAGACATATATTTACAAATACACATATTTATAAAAATAGTTACACATATATTCATATATATGATATGAATTATATGTGTATATACATATATGGACATGATTATATTTATATATACTCATAGAAGTTTATGTATACAAGAACGAATAAATGAATACACATAATTTAAGATGTACCTAAACATATAAACACATGAATATGTATGCACATATTCATATGATACATTGAAGTTCATATGTATTTATATACTTATATTCAATTATGTACATATATATACATATATAGATATAAATGTATATGTACGTATACGCATGTAAATATATATAAATATGTACATGTACATTTAAAAATGTTTATATATATAAATGTATAGAAAAGGATACAAATATCCGTATGTATTTATGTAGATATTTATGCATATCTTTATGATAGTAATGTGAATGTATATTGAAAATATTTATTCAGGTATTGATAAAGAGTTACTAAATGCATTTGTGAAAATACGTATTTGTTTGTGTGTACCTTTTTTGATCGGTACTGCTGCACTGTACAGGGTTTGCTGGACTGGTTTGAGGTACACTTAGGGTTCACCGAGCTTTCATTTATTCAATTTGATTTGTGTGTTTTGTGTGTTTTTGTTCTCTACTCCCGCGTCTCACTTTCCTCTTTTCCTTTTTGGACATTCTGCAATGCCTCTTCCGCGCGGTGGGAGTGCCTCTAGAGTCTGCCCTCAATCTTGTCAGTCCCATGAGTCCTTGTTGGGCTCATGATACTCACGCTTGCTGTGCTCGGATTATATATCTAAGCAAAAAAATGAATACATATATCAAAAATATAAGTATTTATACATATATATATGTTTTCATATACATACATGTATATATATACAGGTATGTATAAATATATATATATATATGTATGCATATACATCTATACGTACAGATATATAAATACGCGTATATAAATATGCATACATATATATATATATGTATAAATATATATACATATATAAATATATGTATATCAATATATATACACTTACATATATATATCTATATATATATATACATATGTATGTATATATGTATAAACAGAGAACAGTACATAAATATGCATATATCTATTGATTTCTTCATTTGTATACACAAATGCACGTGTATTTCCATGTAAATAAATGCATATTGGTGTGTCTTGATGTGTATTTATGTATGTATGTATTCGTTATCAAACGTATTCAAAAACATAAAGGTACGTATCTATGTGTATATATGTGTATGTATTTATATACCTATTTGTATATAAATACATAGGTATGTATGGATATATATATATGTGTATGTACATATATATGTAGATATGTGTGCATACATTGATATTTATATATGTACCAATATATATGAATGAATATGAATACATGTATGTAAATATATAAATTCATATTATTGTATATAAATGAATAAATATGTATAGATGAACATATACATATGTGTAAATGTGCATGTAAATACATGTATATATATATAAATGTTTATATATGTATATGTACATGTATATGCATATATGCATATGCGTGTATATATGTATATATATATATATACATGTACATATATATGTGTAGGTATATATATATACATATATGTATACATAGATACACATACGTAGATATCTCTATAGATATATAATTACATCTACGCATACATATATATACAAATTTGTGTAGACTGAAATGCATATGAATATTTGAATAGAGATATATATATATACATGCATATAAATATATATATATGTTTAATTATATATATATATATATATATATATATATATATATATATATATATATATATATATATATATATATATATATATATATATATATATATATATATATATATATATATATATATATATATATATATATACACATACATATGTATTGAGGTATGTATCTAAATATGTATACATATATATATGTATATATATACAATATATATCCAAATATATGTATATACATATGTGTATATGCATATATATATACATATATATACATACATACATATGTCAATATATACATACATATATATATTTATATTTATATATATATATACACAAAGACATGTCATCAAAAATATGAGATATGATTTTTGAATGTTCAAACATGTTGAAAGATTTCTTGACAACAGCATAGGAGTACAGGTCCATTCAAGGTACGAACTCAAAATAAATATTCGAGATTGCAAGGTCAAGACACAAATATAGCATGATGAAATGATCGTCATATGATAAAGAAGTTGTAGTTAGTCTTTGATACTTTGGTTTGTCCTGGGGACTCGCTACAGCGTATTGCACTGCACCTCTCCTCCTCCTCTGCCTCAACTACTCCCATTGGTATCCATTCCCGTAAGTTTTAACCAAAAACTCTTCATCAGCCTTTCCATCTCTCGTGGCTCTGATGAAACAACGCGCTGGCATCCAACCCGAGCGTTCGGCGCCTAGTCGCCTCTTGGAATGTTCATCCTGTGTGTCTTTATTCTTCTTCATTTGGCTAGGATCATACGGATAGCGATGACCCTCGAGAACGCAGTCCACATTCACATATTCGCAATTACTCGTAAAGCGCTTTTTCCTTTGAAGCCAAACTGCGTGAGATTCGTGAAGTCGTTTTTTTGGAACTGCGTTAACAGCACTGCCCATCAAATGGTGTTTTCTGAACCAATCCGCCGTGAAACCTCTCGAATTGTTTACAATCCCGTCCGTGGCGACTCCAGAACCTGCCGCTGGCCCGATGCCCCTTATGTGCGAACTCTCCTTACGAACTTTTCGTCTCTTTGCCTCAGGAATGTTCAGTATCTCACCTCCATACTCCGTAAGCCAATCACCCTTCTTGAAAGGTGCCATCGAATGCAAACCATTACCCGCCCTTGGGATCTTGGATTTGCCATATTTGCATTGTGGCAGAACTACAGTACGCATTTTGGACTGGAAAAGAATCTTTCTTGAACGCTTGAAGAGAGTCTTTTGATCCGGATCGAATACCCACTCCTCCGATGCTGCAGGAATGACAAATTCGAACTTTCGTGCATCCTTCTTCACTGGCACCTTAATCTTGACCATTGGCTTTAAACAAGCAGCACGATCCGAGTTTGGTCCTGAAGGACACAATCTTGTCAGATGAATTCATCTCCATGTAACAAAAAAACCTCACATATGGCATATCTTGTTATGTCATGATGAGGTGCAACAGAGAGATATGACAGACCCAAAAAAAAAAGATTCACAAATCCAACAAATACACCTGTACAGTATTTTCAAAAAGAAATCCACGCGATGTCCCAATAGAGTGAAATCAATAGGAAAACTGTATATTTATATAAAAGGATAAACTTCAAAATAAAATATGAGCAATCAATTCGACCTACAATAAGGGCTCAGCACAACCAATACGTGGTGAAATTTATGAATGAATTAGTATTAACAAATAATAGATATATTCCAAAATGAAATGACAACATTGCAAATAACAGAAAAAATAATCAATATATTCCAAAATAAAGTGAAAACATTGCAAATAACACAACTGCACCAGGTTTCAGATCCATAGCAATTGGTTGTTTTAACAAATTGTCGCTCGTGCGCTTTCGTTTGAAACCAGTGTTGTTCTCAGCAGGTTTTTGCTGGACTGCACATCCAACGAATCAGAAAAAGTAAAACAAAGATTATCTATCGCACGAGGTACATCTCACAAGAGCCAACATAAAAATCAGCAACATCTTCCAAGACATCCAAATCATCAATTGTTTGTGCTTGTATGGTTTCTGAACAGGTCAATCGCCAGGATGTCTTCAATTTGCCTCGACAAAATGCCGTTTGCACACATATGCGTATCAAGTGGTTGACAACCTCACCTTCTTTTTGGAAAGATTCTATCTGCTTTGATGAACTGCGTGGAGCATTTACCAAGTTGCAAACACGAAGTGACGGCACAGAGCGACGAATGCACTGCCCAACGTTTTGATCCGTTTTTTGCTGTTGTCCTGATTTAGGTCCCACAAGAGCATTTAACAGTATCCGTGCACAAACACACGAAATGTATTACAAAAGTGAGATATGTGCACAAAATTAAATTGACAAAGCAACTTGTTACAATCAGTAACAGCAATGTCTTGCGCAAAAATACAATCCACAAAGCGAAACAGTAACATGAAATGAACCGCATACAAATTTCTTCACGTAATGCGGGATCAATGCATTTAAACTCAATATTGCCCACTGTGCCTATATGACATCGAAAAGTATAACATGAGGCCACCACAACAGGAATGCCATGCATTTACCATAACAACTGGGCCAAAAGTATTGTGAGGAAGATTTTCAAATTTCAATATACAGTCACAAACTTTAAACATGCATTCAAAAATACCGTGGTAAACATGAAAAATATCAAACCTGCAGCCATTTTCAGATTCATTACTGATTTGTGCTTTAATGTGTTGTTGCTGGTGCGTTTCTTATCAAAAATCTTCCCACGCCTCGAAAATCGTTTGGGGGCTGCACATTCCTCCGACAAATCAGAGAAAATTAATCAATCAAGACCAAAGTATCAAACAAAAGCCAATGCACATACCTGCAGAATCTTCCAAGGGTTCAGAAACAACATTGGTTGCAGTCGCTACGTCCTTCGAGCGTGTCAATCGCGTGGCAAGCTTCGAATTGCCCAAAAAAAATGGCACTTCCACAAATAGTTCATCAGAGCGGTCAACCACCAAACCTTCGGTTTCGAGAGATTGAATAAGTTTGGTTGAAAAGCGTTATAGTAAAAAGCGACGGGAGTGCTCACATTGCTTTGCGACAGCCGTATGCTGTTTTTCTGATGCATGTCACAGGAAAACATTATTGGCGTGCAGATAACCATGATTGACATAACGCACATGTAAGGTATGTGCAGCTTCCAGGTTGAACGTGAAAGCAAATCCTTGCCATCAGACAAAAACAAGGCATTCACAAGCAATCCATCCAAATTGAAGCATAGTAACACTCTATTAACCAAATAAAATTTGGTATAGAGAATGTCCCAAAAAATGTGTACTAAATAGCAAACAAGCTCAAAAATTTAATGCATCGTGACAGAAATACTGTTACTTGAAATGACTATCATACATATTGAATCCTCACAAATAAAAGAGGAAACAATGCAAAAAATGAAACAACCCAGATGCACGAAAGTGACAGTGCACTTCGCAATCTTTTCCTGGGTTGCAAATTCCCTGGTCAAATAAGATAATAATAATCAAACTCCAGACATCATACGAAAGCAAATAACCTGCAGAATCCTTCAAAGGTGGAGATACGATATTGGTTACAGGCGCCAAGCCCTTCGACCTTGACAATCTCGTAACAATCTCCAACTTGTCCAGAAAGGGCACTTCTGCCATAGTTAAGTGAACAGAGCGGTCAAAAACTACATATAACATTCTACAAATTCTTCTGGTCAATCCATGTTGCGATATATGTACATACATACATATAACGTTGACTGCTGTGCCATCAAACATATCGGGTGATGACGCCAAAAAAACCTCATTCAAAATTGTTCAGATAATTTCAGAGTGACGTATCCACACTCAACCTTCAACACAAAACCAAATACATTGTAACAGAATGGCATGAATCAAGGCAAAATAATAACGAGAGCCCAAAACTGTACAGAGAACACCCGGCTTAATAACGAGTTCAGGCGTATTTGCTATGTCATTTACATTAGTGAAAGCCTGACCAGATAACAAGTTGTTCGACAAGATTGCGCGTGAGGCAGTTGAGCGGGTAAAGTGAAAATCCTCCGATCCTGCCAACAATGTCTCCATAGATTAGCATCAAAAAGAACTGCTGATCAGATAGGCAGATATGTCGTGGAGACACTACGTCAGCAATGCATCACACCTACAATAACATCTAGGCAGATTCAAAACATTCGAAGCGAATTAAATTCACAATGGGGTGAAATTCACGGATTCAAGCATATTGAGATATTTGGTGGTAAACAATCAAAATATCAGACCTGGACCATTAATAACTGTTGCAAGGTTTGATGAATTGTCGCCAGTGCGATTCTCATCAGAAGAAGAGGCAACCTTCGCAGATTCTGCTTGGGCTGCAAATACCTCCAACAAATCAAAAAACGCAACTCAAAGTCCAAACATTACAAGAAAGCCAATGGACAAGCAAACAGTGTGAAACAAGTCAGCAAACCAAATGCACTTGTTTTGCAAAACTGACTATATCTCGTATAAAGAACTTACGGCGAAGGGAAGTTTGCTTCCAATCATCATGAAATGTCCTTGTCGATACAGAGCCCCACGAAACAGAAGATTTCAAAGAATTCACCACGCTGCACAGGTCTGAATTAACAAAAAAGGTGAATTTGGCGCAAAATAGTTATGGGCGTTGCGGAGCTCGATAACAGATCCAAAAACGACAAGGAAACATAGATCATATCTTACGTCCTAATGTTTGCAAAAAAATTGTTGCATGATTATTCAATTCCATTTCATTCTAATTAAATGCCTTGTTCCTTGGATTCAAACCTGTGCCCAGTGCAGGTGATTGTTGAATAATCTGCGGACTTTCGATACTGCACTGATGTCCAACCATAGACACCATAAGTTGGGCACGAACACTGGACTGCCGATGCCTGGGTGACGTAGAAATGTTGGTGCCTGCAATTGTTCAGGAATTTGTCAGGATCACAAACACAAAAACAAAAAACCTATTATCCAATACCCTGCATATATCTAAATTTCACAATGCATGTAACTCCATGCAAGAGATACGAACATATTCCCAACATTTGAGGAGTTGTGGTGCGCGGTAAATGGTTATACATCAACAAATAAACCGTAGTTGTGCAAAAAAATGAAAAACAAAGATGTTATCATAAGTTAGAATTGCTGCAAAAATGCTGCATTCTGAAGTGATTACATTCGATTGAAAGTGCATGTCTTCTTCCTACGATTCCAACCTGCATTCAATGCGGGTGATTCCTGATAATCTTGCAGACATTCGATTGGGCACAGATCTCCAACCATGGACACCATTTTCTTGGCACGGTCACTGCCCTGCCGTGCCCCTGGTGTCGTATACACGTTAGTGCCTGTAAGTTTTCAAGGAAAAATCGTAGTAGAATACACACACAAAAGGTCGTCGATGTATGTTACCGAATACTCAACATGTAAGTATACTCCATTCCTACTGATACAGTTTTAGGGGGATATCAAAAATACACATCCTCAAAAAATATTGCTGCATTCGGATGTAATTCCATTTCAAACAAATGTCTTCTTGCTCAACTTCAAACCTGTTTTCCATGCTGGTGATTCCTGATTAGTTTGCTGAGATTTGATGGAAATCTGATTTCCAACCATGGACACCACTTGCTTGGCACGTTGACTGCCCGTCAGTGGCCCGGATGACATATGCACGTTGGTGCCTGCAAGGTTTCAAAACAAAAAAGTAGTCAAATACAGACAAGAAAAAAGCCGTGATTGTATGCTACTCAATACACTGCATGTAAGTCTACTCCAGGCGTATTGACATATTTGTTGGAGGGTACTAAAAATACTCATACTCTTCCATAAAACATTTTTGTCATGACAATTTACCACAATTAAACAATCATGATTGGATTAATCAAAAATTGAAAATGAAATTTGACAAGAATGGCACATACGGTGTAATATTGAAAAACAGAAGGAAAAATAATTAGTGCTTGACACTTGCAAACATAATACAACAACAGAATGTGACATCAAAAAACCACAGGAGCAATAACTGATTACAAATTTCTCGTTGAAAACATTTGAAAAACAATAAAATAAAACCGCCAATATTCAAGTGTTTGGTCAAAATTGAAAAAATCAAGTAACCAAGTTTATGAAGCGCTGCACAAAGAAAAACCTAAATATAATAAAGGATCAACAACATATGCTGAACTCTACAAATGCAATGCAGAGCCCTGAAATGGTTTGGAACGATAAACAAGCAATCGTATCGAACGATGATTCTGTGTGGCGGCCACAGTCAACAGTTCCAACAAATGATATCTTGATCCACACCAGACAACAAGACAATTCGATTCAAAAATGAACAATACAATGCCATGTACGTGCCTATTCATACAAGATTTGAAAATTCAGTACAAATATGTTAAATCGGCTTGAATACAAAATTCAAATTGGAATTTCCATATCCAAACCGATTGTTGACCCGGCAGGGTCATCTTTTGGACCCAACTCAACATTCTGGATATTACGAGAACCTCCGGTCCTCGGTACCACCCCCAATTTGATCGTAAGAAAATCTCCCAAAGGGGGGTTTCTTTGTTGGGGGGATCCCAAATCAAGAACCCGGAGGAAGACGAACCCCCCTTCAAAATCCTAAAATCAATCAATTTTGGGGGTTGTTCTTTAGGGGGGTGGTTCTTCCTCCGGGTTCTTAGTTTGGAAACCACACAACAGATTCATTCCCCCGGAGGGGGGGGTTTCTTACAATCAAATACCCACAATCAGTTTTGAATAAAAACACTATTCATGATTTGATAATTATCGAAAGAAAGATCAGTTTTCAAGAAAAACTCTACTCTCACGGAAAAATCTAAAATCTAAAATGTTCAAAGAGAGGTTTGTGACAAAGATTTTCCACAAAAAAAAAAAAAAATCCATGAACAAGTCTCCGTCTGCTGCGTCAAGAAAGACTATCAGTTTTCAATAAAAAATCTACTCTCAAGACCGAGGGGTGTTATAGCGGAGGGGATTCCTAAGGTGCTCCAGGGTGTTCCAACCCCCGCGTACTTAGGATACCCACTATCAGTTTTCAATAAAAACTCTACTCTCAAGGAAAGAATGAAAGAAAACTCGCAAGTGTTTTTTTTAAATCCCAGCACGACACGTTTCAGTGACTAACGGCACCCCATTCATTGGGTCTCGGAGGCGCGCGGCGGCGAGGCGAAACGCGCCGACGCTGCCGCGCGCCATCTGGGTAGGACAGAACCACGGGTAAAAAAAAATCGGGTCAACTACCGGGGGCTTATCGGAATTTTCTCAAAACCGAGGATTTATCGGGGTTTGTTGCCAATACTGGGGTTTCTTCGGATTGGGCACTAAAAATCCAGGGGTTGATCTTCGATGAACCCCCCGGTGTTTGGGTATTTTGGCCGATAAACCCCCAGTATTGAGAAAATTTTGGCCGATAAACCCCCGTTATTTTTGTATTTTGGCCAAGAAACCCACGGTAATGAACCCGAATTTTTTTCCCCCCTTGGTTTGGACTTACCCTGATGGCAGCGTCGGTGCGTTGCACCTCGCTGCCACGCACCCCTGTGACCTCCGAGTCCCACCAGACTGTGTTACAGAGTGGCGGTTCATGTCAAGAAAACAAAAGAATTCTAGTCAAGATCCACCCACAAAGAAAGCGAGATCCAACTTCTTGTCAAAAAAAAAATTGGGCGATAATGTTGCCCATGGTATCAACAACCTTTCGGTGAAGCTTGAACGAAAAATCCCTCAAGATTGCAACGCGAATAAAATTTGCATGTTTGAAAGAGGCGATCACTAGCAGTGCACAGTGAAAAATTGCCAAGTGATATAAGGCGAAAGGAACAATATCTCAGGTGAATGCTTACCAAGGGAGCCTGCATTGACACACGTTTGACCTCTGGGAACGGACAGATCCAAATTGGTCGAAGCACAAGCACTTGACTTGGGGATTGAAAATTTGCTGGTACCTGCCAAAATTAGTTTATTTGTCACTTTTGGCTCAAAAACCATTCAAATGCCCTCTTGTGCAATGACGCCTGTCTATACAAAAATTAAAAATAATTGTAAACGACGACCAAACACATACCTGGAAAAAGTGAACTCAGATTTGTTTTCACATCTGTATGTGAAGCCAATGCAGCCGAAGTTCCTTGAGGATCTCTATGATGCGACAAACAAAGAGTCCCTGCAGATGCTGCAGACATTGTCTCTGCTGCTGAGGCTGAAAATTGCAATTCCGAAACATCTCGCACGTCGGATTTCATAAATAATTTTTGGGAGACGGCCTTGGAATGCAGGTGCGTTTCCATGCCAAGAATTTGCTGCCCACTCACGTGCAATGTTTGCGAATGCAATAATTGAGAAGGCATGCATGTGAAATCTACTTGCCTGCGAATATTTTGGTGTGCTTGGAAACGTGCTTCCATCCTACTTCCTCTCACATCTGGCAAAGCGAGATGTACGTGCAATGGGGCCTCGTTCAACAGAGCCTTGGAATGAGAGTGCACGAGGGAGGCCTGGACCTGGAACGGCAATTCCTGCTTGCTTGTTTCCGCATGAATTGCAGTGGTGGCTGCACCTTCAGTCATCTCTTCGAAACTATTGAACACGAGCTCTGGTGCACAGGGCAAGTGATTGATCGTTTCTGCTGATTGGTGATGCTTTGCGCAGGATGCGTTTTGGCATCTCGTTGTCCGTTCCATTCCATCGGTGGATGAATTGCATCCACAGATATTTGCAACCGCGGTGCTTGTCTGTGTTACTTTACATTCCTGGCATTGCATACATTCCATGGGGTTACCATGTTTGGTTTTGTCCGGGCATATTGCATAGTGCATACTCGCCATGTCTGTTGGCACGTGCACATTGTCCTTGAAATGTTCCTTGTGCTTAGCCAAAAAGATCCTCATTTGTTCCCCGAGGGAAGGTAACCTTTCAGGTGCACTGTAAACGGGTTGAACGACAGGGCTTATTGAACAGGATTGTGTATGGCAGGACGAATGCGGGCCTCCGTCTGCAAAACATTGTTTGCACAACAAATATTGTTTGCACGAGGAACAGAATGTCAGAAACTATACTGGAGTTTTTACGTTTCATCACGTTACAAATAACAATTCAAAATGCATACGTGTAACAACAATTCAGACGAATTTCAAAAATGAATCCAGCTCAAGTTTCACAAGAACAGCCCTTTATTTACCTGTAGAGGATGCCATGAGCCCGCACAATGGAAGTGGTCGTGCAGATCCGGTCAGAGGGTTGTCAAGTTTTGCCGAGAATGTTGGGAGATCCATCTCTAGAGAGGTCCGTGATGCTTCTTCTGCGAGCACCATCAATGAATCTGAATCTTCACCTGCTTTGAACCGCAAAAGGAAGGCGCGCATGCTATCGCCAAGTTGGGAACGAGTTGACTGCACAAGTGGAATAGGTGTCTTTACCACCATCTTGTTCTTCCGCTTCTTTTTTGTATTCTCTGTTTTCAACTTGCCTTTCATGTTGTGTTTCAACTTAAAAGTTTCACGCGCTGCTTGAGCACAATACGATTTCACAGTACCATGGGCTGATTCACGCTGCTGCGACACGCTGAGAAAGTCTTTCAACCTCTCTTCCGCAAAGGACGCTTCGGTTGCTGCCATATACGCAACATTTGCACATGCAGTCAATAGCGATACTTGCAGTGTTTGTCCCCTTATTGAATCTGCTGCCAATATTGAGGTGGATTCCTTTTCCATCTGTGTTTGGTGCACAGGAATTCAAGATCGTTGCGATCGGGAGGATTGTTTGAACCTTTCAAACAACTTTTTTTGTTTTTTTGGAAATCGCGGGAAACAAGAGTCAAGTAAATCTCTTCAAGAGACAGGGGGATTCTCAGGGGTTGCCAGGGTTTATTCACCCCCGTGTCCTTGGGATACCCACTATCAGTTTTCAATAAAAACTCTACTCTCACACGTCCTTGGGATACCCACTATCAGTTTTCAATAAAAAATCTACTCTCAACACCCCCGTGTCCTTGAGATACCCACTATCAGTTTTCAATAAAAACTCCACTCTCAAGAACTGTCGGATCTCCTCCTCTGCCATTTCCCTCTCTGATGATAAAAAGTGTCCGATCTGAAAAAGATCATTTGACAAGAAAAAATGCTTCTTTGTGACACATGTAACGCCGGCTGGTACATGGACTGCCTCCTCCCCCCCCTCACTACAATCCCTCCGGCAAATGGAAATGTCCAGTGTGTACTTCTCTTGCGCCCTTGTCCAGAGGTGCCCTACGACAGACAGCTCAGCTTCCCCTCTCCCATCCTTCACCCTGACTCTGACCAAAAACCACCTTGGAAAAAAGAAATAAAAACCAAAAAGCAAAAAAAACAAAAAAAAACCTCATCCTTCAACGGTGAAACATAACACTTTCAACTCCCCAACTGTGGAGATAGAAATGACATTTCAAGAGGAATAAGCACTTCAACCTGACCAGCCACACAGCGGACCCCACTACCACCCACTTTGTCTCTAGTGAACTTAATTTGACCAGACACCAGAATACGACACCAGCATACGTACTTATGACGAGGGGTCAGCGTTTGAACTCCAACTTTAATACATTTGTTCGCCATGGTGGGGACTTGGGACCGTGATCCATACTGTTTTCTTACGGTGATTGTATCCGTGCGGAACGGTCCCTTCCACCCTCCTCTAGAGTGGAATACGTTTCCTCCACTAGTAGCTGCCGTGTTAATTATATCTAGGGGTGCTGAGTCGCCAGGCAGTGCTCGTGAAGGCTTCATAGGTGCATTGATTCTTTTTTCCATCTGACGCCATCTGGGATACACTTCGCTCTCCCTGCCTGGCCCAGTAGAACACCAAAACACTTAGTCGTAGTCGTATACT
>Ga0209390_10006519_pt1 | contig 15605 bp, 13 predicted proteins | sample BON01_FD_187212 | JGI IMG/M metagenome (GOLD analysis project Ga0209390, IMG submission 187212) | Freshwater microbial communities from Lake Bonney liftoff mats and glacier meltwater in Antarctica - BON-01 (SPAdes) (version 2) | ecosystem: Environmental > Aquatic > Freshwater > Ice > Glacier... | reverse complement strand
AAAAACAATCAGAACCTCCTCCAAAATCAATACAAGGGGTTCTGTTTTGAAAAAGTGTCATCTTCTTCCTGAAAGTCAATAGAATCAACCTACGATTTCGATTTTTAAATTATTTAGGACGCTATTGACTTGGAATCAACAAAATCCACCCAATTTTCTTAAAACGGTGAGGAAAAAGATACTTTATTTTCATAACAATTCGATTTAATAATTACTCAAATGTAATAATTATCAATCAATTTGTAAAGTATTTTTTACATTATGACAAATATTATATCTTTTAAATAAATGAAAGAGGGAATTTAATCTTGCTAAAAGCGGTTTATTTCCACTTGATACTGCAACCTATACTCGGTTTCTGAATGGAAAGTGGCGCGTTTCCATTTAGCAATTTATCCAACGCATTTCGCAAATCTTTTCCAGTGACAGGGATTCCATTTCCAGGACGAGAATCGCATAATTGTCCGTGATAAACAGCTTTTAATTCTTCGTCAAACAAATAAATATCTGGCGTACATACCGCATCATATAATTTTGCAACTTCTTGCGAATGATCGTACAAATAAGGAAATGAATAATTTAACTTCTCAGCTACATCCTTCATTTTTTCGGGACCATCTTGCGGATACGCATCGACATTATTACTACTTATTGCAATGAATTGAACACCTTTTGTTTGATATTCATTTGCCATTCTAACCAATTCTCTGTTGATATGCGAGACAAACGGACAATGGTTACAAATAAAGAAAATCACAGTTCCCTTCTTCCCTGCTGTTAAATCATGAAGAGAGCGATTTTCTCCTGATATGGTATCGAAAAGGTTAAAATAAGGAGCTTTTTCGACAATTTTGAAATAATTTGATTCAATTAGTGCCATTTTGAATGGTTTTTTTGTAAAGATAAGAAATACTGAATTTAATCTATAATTCCTCAAAGTCCATTTACTTCTTTTAAATAATTTAGGATGTTAGAAATCCAAGGTAAATCTTGATTGAACAATTAACAATTAATTTTTTTTTAAAATAATTAGCTAAAAAATAAATATAATCAATTAAATTTTAGATCCTGACCTAAACTTTTAGTCTTTTAAAATTTTAAAAGACTAAAAGTTTGTTTAAATAATAGGATTCCAAGAAATTCAACAAATATTCACCTTGAAAAAAACATTAAGACGAATTATAAAATCCATCTCTGTTATAAAAAATATTATTCACTTCAAAAAAATAACCAACTTGCTCACAAATTAAAAAAAGATTGAATTTCCAAGAAATATATAGTGAACACAGCAATTTGGTTTTTAACCTTTGCTTGCACTATTTGCAAAACAAGGAAGATGCTCAAGAAGTTGCTCAAGATGTTTTCATCAAGGTTTACGACAAAATCCATTCGTTCAAAGAAAATTCAAGTTTAAAAACGTGGATTTATCGCATTACAATCAATACTTCCTTGGATTTTATTAAAGCGAAAAAGCGGAACAAGCGTATTTTTCTCTATTCGGCATTGCAAATTGATGACCCTAATCGAGTTATACACGCCGTCAATTTTGATCATCCTGGCGTTTTGATGGAAGACAAAGAAAGTGTAGAAAAAATCTTTCAAGCTCTCAACAAATTGCCTGTTGAACAAAAAACAGTTGTAATACTTTTGCGTCTGGAGCAAAAAACACAAGCTGAAACCGCTGATATTATGCTTAAAACAATAAAAGCAGTTGAATCTTTATTCCAGAGAGCAAAAAAGAATTTAAACACAATTTTAAACGAAAACGAAGGATTATGAAAAAATCATCGTCAAAGAAACAAATGGAAGATAAATTGGAAATATTTGCGAAAATTCAAAAGGTCAATGCACCCGATGAAATGTACGGCAATATACTATCAATTTTAAAGAATAGGGAAAATACTACGGTATCGATGACTTGGATTAGAAACGCTGCGGCTGCTATTCTTGTTTTGATTTCTGTTGAAAGTTACATGTTAATTGCTGGAGATTTTAAAATGAATCAAGATACTACCCCTACAATTGAATCAATCATTCCAAGTTCAAATAACCTTCTAATATATGACTAAGAAAAACCGCTACATAATCTTGATTATAGGACTTTTAGTCTTTAATGCATTGTTAATTGCATTTATTGCATTTCGCAAACCACCTCATCCGCCAAACCATGTTGGACCGAGAGGTTTAATTGTCAACAGCCTTCATTTCGATAAAGCTCAAACAAGAAAATTCGAAGATCTGATTAAAATACATCGAGAAGCTACAAGAAAAGGTGAGGAGAAAATTAAAAGAGTCAAATCTAAATTATATCAAGAACTTTCGAAACAAGATGATGCTTCAGCTAAAGATTCATTGTATAATCAACTATCTCAATATCAAACTAAAATTGAGCACACGAACTACAATCATTTCTTGGATATAAAGGGCTTATGCAGACCCGAACAAATGGGATATTTTAAAGAATTAACTAAAAAAATGTCTGATTTCTTCAGCAATAAACCTCCAAAAAGACCGTGAGAACTTTCTTTGTTTGGATAACCATGCTCACCTTTGTTTCGTTGATTCATCAAAATAGCATTGCTCAAAACTTCGTTAAGGTTGAGGCAATATTTCAGAACGAACCATTAGAATTGGGTAAAAGTTATTTTTTTAACACCGAAAAAGATTGCGTTAAAATTGAAATTTTAAAATTTTACTTGTCCGATTTTAGTTTATGGAACAACAAAGTTCTTGTCTTTAAATCCACTCAACTACCTGTTTTAATTGATCTTAAAAAACCAGAAAGCAAGATTTTACCGCTTGAATTACCAAACAATCTGACTTTCAATACAATTAAATTCAATTTAGGAATTGATAGCTTAACAAATGTTTCTGGCGCTTTTGGTGGAGATTTAGACCCAACAAACGGAATGTATTGGACATGGCAAAGTGGCTATATAAATTTTAAAATAGAAGGAACCAGCTCAATTAGCCCAGCAAGAAAAAATATTTTTCAATATCATTTAGGCGGATATCTCGCACCTTATTATGGATTACGTGAGATTAAATTGCCCGTTTCTAACCCAGAAACAATTCATATCATCTTGAACTTATCTTCATTTTTCGAATATGTCGCCAGTAAAGAAATTTATCAAGTGATGAGTCCAAATCAAAAGGCAATGTATGTGGCTGACGAAATTGCGAAACTATTTTCTGTTCAACTATGAAGCAACGGACTTTATTTCTTTTTTCAATTATAACTTTCTGTTCAGCTTTCGGTCTTCTAAAGTATAACAGCTTAGAATTGCCTAAACATTTCCCTAAACCTTATTTTGATTTTGAAAAAGAGTCTTTGACCAATGCCAAAATTCAATTAGGACGCACTCTTTTTTATGATCCAATTCTGTCGAGCGATAATTCCATTTCCTGTGCATCTTGTCACTCTCCATACAATGCATTCGCTCATACCGATCACGACTTGAGTCATGGCATAAACGATTCTGTTGGATTTCGAAATGCCCCTGCTCTTTTTAATTTAGCTTGGCAAAAATCGTTCATGTGGGATGGCGCCGTCAACCACCTCGACATGCAAGCTCTCGCGCCTATTTCGGATTCAAAAGAAATGAACGAAACAATCGAAAATATTGTTTTAAAACTGAATAAGAATCCTCATTATGCGCATCTATTCTATGCCGCATTTTCTGATAGTTTAGCAACAGGATCTCGAACGTTAAAAGCACTTTCGCAGTTTCAGTTAACATTGGTTTCTTGCAACTCGAAATACGACAAAGTTAAAGAGGGCAAAACTAAATTCACCTCACAAGAAAAAAAAGGATATGAGCTGTTCAAGAAAAATTGTAACGTATGCCATACTGAACCAATGTTCACCAATTATGGTTTTGCGAATAATGGTCTACCGGTAGATCCAACTTTAAACGATTTTGGGAAATACAGGCTTACTAAAAATTCAAAAGATAGCCTTTTATTCAAAATTCCACCATTACGAAACCTCAAATACACTTACCCATACGCGCATGACGGTCGCTTTAAGAAAATTCGGGAAATGTTGAACCATTATACTAATGGAATTCACATACAACCTTCATTGTCTAAGGAATTAAAAAAACCTATTGTGCTTTCTTCCAATGAAAAATCAGATTTACTCTGTTTTTTGCTGACATTAAATGATTCAACTTTCGTTTTTAATCCTTTAAACAAATTTCCTCAAACTATTTCCTCCGGAAAAGAAGGAAAATAATAAAAAGGTCGTCAAAGTAATTAAAGCTTAAATAGTATAATCATGAATAAAAAATTAATTTTTGGAATCGCATCGCTAACGTTGAGTCTGACATCAATAGCTCAAGGTCCTGTTGTAACCTCATGGTTACAAAATAATTCTCAAACAGGAAGCTACTATGCATCTGGCAATTCTACTGCTCTGCCAAATAATATTTTGGTAAACTGTCAATCCGTTGAATATTCTGCAACATCCGTTTATGTTAAAACAAAAGGTGTTCCAGCATACCCAACTGGTCCATTTTTAGATGGAAACCCATCAAATGCTAGTGATCAAAATGCACTATTTAAAATTCCTCTGAGCCCCACTCCAAATACTGGAACACTACAAAATACAGTTGGAGGAAATTGCGGTATTTTTATCAATGGCGTAGCACTTTTTGACTACAGAGATGGTGTTTCTTGGAATTCGATAACTAATTCACTTTGTGGCGGACCAGGAAATCCACCTTGTCCAGGAGGTATGGGAGCATCAAATCCATGGAACAGAGATGCTGTACCGGCTGAAAAATCTGGTTTCGATTGTTCAAAAGGACATCCAGCAATGGGAAATTATCATCATCATCAAAATCCTTCTGCTTTTAAATTGGATTTGAATGTAATATCCACAATTTGCAATCTTTACGATGCTGACGGTTTATACTCAATCGATAACACGCAACATTCTCCGCTAATTGGTTTTGCATATGATGGATTCCCAATTTACGGGGCTTATGCCTATGCAAATACGAATGGTACCGGTGGAATTACTAGAATAAAATCTGGATACAATTTGAGAAACATTACTGTTCGCACGCATTGGGCAGATGGTACTGATGTTGCAGATGGTCCTGCCGTAAGCTCAACATATTTCTTAGGTTACTTTCGAGAAGATTACGAATTCGTTGCCAATACATCACAAGATTTTCTAGATGTTCACAATGGTCGATTTTGCATTACACCTGAATATCCAAATGGAACCTATGCCTATTTTGCAACCGTTGATGCAAACTGGAACTCGGCTTATCCTTATGTCGTTGGACCAACTTATTATGGAAATTACGCCAATAGAAAAGTAACGTCCATTTCTGAGCCAACAACGGTTTACAATTCAACCGCTAGCGTGAATTCTATTGACTTAGAAGAGATGAATATCTCAGTTTTCCCTAATCCAGCTAGTGATTTAATAGCAATTCAAATAAACGGTTTGGTGAAAGAAGATGTGAAAGTTGAATTATTAGATGTATCAGGAAGGCTTATCGAAGAAAAAAAAATAAATAAAGGACAGACAATCTCTTATTTTGATATTCAAACTCTTTACTCGGGAGCGTACATTGTTCGCTTAACGAACAATACATCGACAACAAATAAAAAAATTATCATTTCAAAGAATTAGTACTATTTTAAGTCGAAAACGCCATTGGATGAAAAATCCAATGGCGTTTTTATTTAGAAATTTTAATCGCAAACCTTAAGCTACATCCAAAACGATATTTCGTTCTTCCATTATTTTTCGCATGTTGATTAGAGCATACCGCATTCTTCCCAAAGCCGTGTTTATACTAATATCTTTTGCCTCAGCAATATCCTTAAATGACATTTCTTGAAACAACCTCATCAGTAAGATATCTCTTTGCGCTTCAGGTAAAAAATCAATTAAACCTACAATTTGTTGCTCCATTTCCTCCTTGGTAATGCATTCTTCAATATTTGCATCTTGCAACTTTAAGGTGTGAAATATATTGTAATCATCACTTGCTGATGAACTTTCGGAAATCAACTTGATTTTTTTATTTCTTCGGAAATGATCAATGACCATGTTTTGGGCAATTCGCAGGGCCCAAGGTAAAAATTTCCCTTCTTCGTTGTATCTACCTAGTTTCATCACGTTGATGATTTTGATAAAAACTTCTTGGAATATATCCTCAGCCAATGCCGGATTTTTGATTTTGACGTAAACAGAACGATAAATACGATCTTTATGACGCAGCATTAGCGTTTCGAATGCTTTCTCATTACCATTAACATACAGGGATACTAAAACGCTATCATCTTGTTCTCTCAAAGACATAGTATACACTTTTAAATTATTAAAAAAACTAATTAATTAAGTGTAACAATGTATCGATAGACGTTTTATTTTTTTGATTTGAAAGACTAAATTATGTTATTGATTTGAATTTAGCAAATTTAATTCGAAAAAACATTCTTTTTTTCTAATTAAATCGTTGTTCATCAATCCTAATTCTCAAAATTTCAATAGGCCAAATCGTTCATTTCTGCGGTATATTCCATACAATAAAACTTCATTTTTACTGTAATCCACATTAAACATTTTTGGAACGGCAATCGTTTCCACCTCTGCCCTATCAAAAAACGTTTTTCGTTCGATTTCTCCACTAAAGATATCCAATGTCACCAGAGCAACGACGTTTCTTTTTTTGCTGTAATCTGCAGCACGCAGGTCATCGTTCTTAACTTGAAGAAATTCACCATTGTCGTCATAGTTTTCACTGTTATCATTGAATATGAACACTATTTCTGATCCATCCACAAATCGGCAATAACTGCTAAATGGACCACCGTCATTGGTTGAAACTTGTTCTTTATTTATTTTTTTTAACCAATCAAAACCGCCTTCTTTTCCAATTTTAAATGCCACGATATCGTTATAATAATAAGAATATGAACTTCTTGAATTTCCTCTTCCGTCATAATACGTATTGGTAACAACGTAATACTGTTCCATTGAACCAACAATACTGCCATCTTTAAGAATTTCTGATTGGCGCATACGGTAATTGTACAGTTGTGGCTCTCCTTTTCCTTTATCCTCGTTGCGTTCCGCTTTTTCTTTTTGCCTTTCAGACCAATCTTGAGTAATGAAGTTCTTGTCAAATTTTTCAAAACCTTCGTTTATCATTTCATTCCTATCAAAATCAAAACGCATGTAAAAAAGTCCTGCAACGCCTGATTGTTGCTCTTCTCCAAATACACCAGAAATTGTGAACAGTCGGTTGTTATCTGAGTTCATCGTCATTGTCTCCACACGACGTCCTTTCAGGTCAATCGTATATTGATCTGTTAAATCTGGTGTTATATGAAACAAATGAAGTGCTTTATAATTCATGTAGTTTTTGAAAAACTTCCTTGTAGTTGGAGCGGAATACTCTGTAACGGAAATAAAATAATCGCCTGTATTTGACAAGTAATGTTCATTTATTTCTGATAAATCACCAGCAAAAGGAAGACGGTAATCTCCTTCTGAAATTTCATTCAAATTAGAATCGAACACCTTAAATCCGTATTTATCTTGTATACTTTTTTTCCCAGGAACATTCCAAATTACAGCAAAATAAGCTTGATTTTCTGAAGTAATTATATCAAACGAACCTCTATTGAATCCTCTTTCTAATTCATAACTCGCCAGTAGAATCCCTTCGCCCGAAGGTTTCAAATCATCCTTATATTTTTGCATAAAAAACAAATCTTGACCCTCTCTTCTATCACTCAAAAAAACGACCAACTGGTTGCCTACTAATTTTACACCTTCATAAAGTGCGACGTTACCTTTTAACTTGGTACTTATTTTCCCTTCAGCGGTAACCGCAAAATCAGTGTGTTTAAAAACCACCAAATTTCTGCGAGACTGACGTAAAGTAAAAAAATTCTTTCCCGAAATTGGAAGTATCTCAATCAAGGGTATTCCACCTTGCTCCATTGTACTCCATTGCACAGGGTATTCTTGAGCCATAACAGAAATTCCAAATGACACGAGCAAACAAGAAAGTATATATTTCATGGTAAAGATGTTTGTACGTAAAGATATTTCAAAAATCAATCCAAAATCACTGAAAAGAATTCTTAAATAATATTTTTTATATTTCTATTTTTTTAATGGCATTCTTTTAAACAATAAGCTCTAAAATCTGTTCAACCACGAGGACATTATCATAAAATTAGAACATCCAGTCACTCTTACTTTTCCAAAAAATAACTACTTTTAAATCCGTTAAATTTCGCAGAGAACACATGGAAAAATGTATTGAAGTAAAAGGCGCTAGAGTCCACAATTTAAAAAGTTTAGATGTCAAAATTCCACATGGAAAAATGACTGTTGTAACTGGTTTATCAGGTTCTGGCAAATCTTCTTTGGCTTTTGACACACTTTACGCAGAGGGACAACGTCGATTTATTGAAAGTTTGTCTTCTTACGTCCGTCAGTTTTTAGGGAAATTGGACAAACCAGAAACTGATTATATAAAAGGCATTGCACCCGCAATTGCAATTGAACAGAAAGTTATAACTAATAATCCTCGGTCTACAGTTGGAACAACCACTGAGATTTATGATTACATGAAAATACTCTTCGCTCGAGTTGGGCGAACATACGATCCTAAAACGGGTGAAGAGATAAAAAAGCACAACGTTCAAGATGTTTTAACTCTATTGAAGAGTCACAAATCAGATACGAAAGTGATGATTTTAAGTCCAATACTTGGATTTGAAAAATACGGCGTTGAACGGCAATTAAAATTACTCTTTGATCAAGGATATTCTCGTTTATTCTTGGACGGTGAAACTATAAATATGGAGGATGTTCTTCAAAATCCCCCAAAAAATATTTCAGATTCTTACTTGATGATTGACCGAATTGTTTGTCGATTTGAAAAGGAAGAGGAGGAATCCCGCATTGCTGACTCTATTCAATTAGCTTTTGGTGAGGGAAACGGTATTTGTTGTCTCTTTTTTCCCGGTATAAAAAAAATGTTTGATTTTTCCAACTTATTTGAGCTAAACGGAGTTACTTATCAAGAACCAAACGCACATTTTTTCACTTTCAACAATCCATTTGGTGCTTGCAGAGCATGTGATGGATATGGACAAGTAATTGGAATTGATGAAAATTTAGTTTTACCAGATCGATCTTTAAGTGCTTACGAAGGAGCTATTGCTTGCTGGAGAGGAGAATCCATGGGCGAATATTTAAGGCAATTGACTTTTAACGCTAAGAAATTTGACTTCCCCATTCACCGAGCAATTGATGATTTATCTGAAGAAGAGTACGCTTTACTTTGGAAAGGAAATCAACATTTTACGGGGCTAAATGAATTTTTCAAGTTCTTAGAATCTCAAACGTACAAAATTCAATATCGTGTAATGCTCTCTCGTTTTCGTGGGAAAACGGATTGCAAAGATTGTCACGGTACGCGCTTAAGGAAAGACGCCAATTATGTTAAAATCAAAGAAAAATGCATTACTGACGTAGTTTTAATGCCCGTACAAGAATCACTTTCCTTCTTTGAGAGTTTAGATTTAATGAAGCAGGATGCACAAGTGGCCAAAAGAATTTTACCTGAAATTGTGAATCGTTTAAGATTTCTGACTGAAGTTGGTTTGGGTTATCTCACATTAAATCGAGCTGCAAACACACTTTCTGGTGGTGAATCACAGCGTATTAATTTGGCAACGTCACTGGGAAGTACATTGGTGGGTTCGATGTATATTTTGGACGAGCCGTCAATTGGTTTACACCCGCGCGATACAGAAAAATTAGTCAAGGTTCTTCACAACCTCCGCGATTTAGGCAATACTGTAATTGTTGTAGAACACGAAGAAGACATCATGAAAGCTGCCGACGAAATTTTAGACATTGGACCTGGTGCTGGACGTTATGGTGGCGAACTGGTTTTTCAAGGTGACCACAAAGCTTTGCTTAAAGCAAAAAATAGTTTAACCGCCGATTATCTTTTAGAAAAAGAAATAATCGAAGTGCCGAAAAAACGAAGAGAACAGAAAAATAAAATTGAATTGCTTGGCGCTAGAAAAAATAATTTAAAGAACATTGATGTAGCTATTCCGTTAAACAATTTGGTATGTGTAACGGGCGTTAGTGGCTCAGGAAAGTCAACTTTAATTCGAGATATACTCTACCCTGGTGTTCGCGGATATTTAGGAGTCGTTTCCTCAAATCCAAACGGCGCTTATCGTGAAATAAAAGGCGATCTGAAATTGATTAAATCAGTTGAATTTGTAGACCAAAATCCTATTGGAAAATCCTCTCGAAGCAATCCGGCAACCTACGTAAAAGCTTTTGATGACATCCGCGATTTATATTCAAAAATTCCCCTAGCCAAAAATCGAGGTTATAAACCTGGTTTCTTCAGTTTTAATGTGGAAGGCGGTCGTTGCGAAATGTGTGAAGGGGAAGGGGAAATTACTGTTGGTATGCAATTCATGGCTGATGTGCATCTTCCTTGCGACGTTTGTGAAGGGAAAAGGTATAAGACAGAAACATTAGAAGTTGAGTTATATGGTGTAAACATCGCCGACTTGTTGGCAATGGAAATTGAAGAAGTAGTAATATTCTTCAAAAAACAGAAAGGCCGTTCAGAGGAAAAAATCGTTCAAAAACTAGAGCCGCTTGTTGAGGTAGGTTTGGGTTATTTACAACTTGGACAATCCTCAAGCACGCTTTCTGGTGGTGAAGCACAACGTGTAAAACTGGCCTCATTTCTTTCAAAAGGTGCCAACGTTGATCCCACCTTGTTTATATTTGATGAACCAACAACAGGTTTGCATTTTCATGACGTTAAAAAATTAATAATCGCCTTCAATGCTTTGATTAAAACAGGACATTCAGTTGTTGTTATAGAACACAATATGGACGTAATAAAAAGTGCTGATTATCTTATTGATTTAGGTCCGGAAGGAGGTGAAATGGGTGGAAATTTAGTTTTTGAAGGCACACCCGAAGAACTTATAAAAGAAAAGAAGAGTCATACAGGTGTGTTTCTAGCTCATAAATTGAAAAAGTAAAACTCACAATTCGTATTGTTTAACGAAACCACATTAACAAACCGAGATTTAAACGATTAATGGATGAGCCTAGATTATTTATTCACCCAAATAAACATAATTTCGAGTTGTTGGGTGGAAAAAATAATACTCATCATAAATTTTATTTTAAATCCTCCCCATCTACATCATCTTCTCTGATTTCGCAACAATTGCAGTCACAGTTGCGTCACTCGTTACGTTTACTACTGTTCGACACATATCCAACAATCTATCCATAGGGTAAATTATTGTTATCCACAAAGGATTCAAACCAACACTTGTTAGAACAATCATTAACATAATTAAACCCGCACTAGGTACTGCTGCTGCACCTATCGATGCTAACGTTGTCGTCCCCACAATACCTAACTGCTGGTAAATTGTTAAATCAACATCATGGTATTGAGCCAAAAAGATTACCGCAATTGCTTGGTAAAGAGAAGTTCCATCCATATTAACAGTTGCACCTATAGGCAAGACAAAATCTGTTGCTGCTTTCGGTATTTTCAAATTGTGTTCAACACATTCAATTGTTATAGGCAGCGTAGCGGCGCTTGAAGAAGTAGAAAACGCTAAAAATTGTGCTGGACTCAGGCCCGTAAAAAAATCGCGATACGGAATTTTTACGCCAAACACTCTTAACAGGAGTGGATAGAAGCCAAATAGCAAAATTGCCAGACCAAACACCACCAAAAGTCCGTACTGGCCAAGCTTCATGAACATCGTTAAAATTTCGCCTGGACTGTTCGCCATTTTCGCCAAAACACCAGCCATAAGGCAGAAAACAAAGAAAGGTGCGGCTAACATAACTATGTTAACCATTTTTATAAATACCTCATTCGCTCCGTCACAAAATTGACCAACTACTTGTGATTTGTCTTTTGGTATAAAAGCCAAAGAAATTCCAAAAAATAGTGCAAAGAAAATAACTTGTAGCATTTTTGAACCGTCGCTCATTGCCACAAAAATATTTTCAGGAACCAGGTCAATTAGTGGTTGTAACGGACCACTTTCTTCTGTCCTCTGAGCATCTGCATTTTTATTCGCTAACTTTTGATAAGTACTTCCTTCCGTATCCATTTGCATTTGACCTTGAACCATTGCAATTTTCTCAGGGCTCACTTGCGCTATGCGGTTATCATTATCCAAGATAGGAATATTATTGTCATGGGCCCAAAGTTCGTATTGCAATCTATTGTTCAATTTTTGATCTCCATCAGCCTGAGCACCAGGCTTAAAAATATTAACTAAGGTAAGTCCCAAAGTAACTGCAACAACCGTAGTAATCAAATACAATCCGAGCGTTTTTGCACCCATTCTGCCTAAGGTAGAAAGATCTCCAAGTGATGCAACTCCCGTAATAATGCTAAACAATACGAGTGGAACAGCAATAAACTTTAAGCAATTAATAAAAATGGTGCCAAATGGATCTATCCAATCAATCGTAAATTTATTCCAACCTAATTGTCCTGAAATCAACGCCCATAAAACTCCGAGAGCCATAGCGATGATAATTTTCCAATGCAATGCCATTTTTTTCATGCTCGAAATTAATTATTAATAACTGTAAACAATAAATTTACCTTGAAATTTGAACCATATTCTTCACAAAGAGTAGCTAGAGGAAAAATAATTTTCAAATTGTCGTCAGAATATTGCTTTTATAAATATTATGCGTAACATTGTTCTGTCGAAATACTTTTGACAATTCCGAAAATAATTTTCCAATTTTTAGAATCACCCCTGATTAGTTCATTTATTTATTCTCTATGGATTTAAAAGAGTTGGAGGGCAAGAAGCTCCCTGATTTGCGTGAAATTGCCAAACAAGCTGGTATAACGCGTGTAGAAAGCTATAAAAAAGCTGACCTTATTAACCTTATTATTGATGAATCTCCCGATTCCAAAAAAGAACAAGCTCCTTCAACTGAAGTCGTTTCGTCTAATGAGGGGAAACGAAAAAGAGTTCGGGTTATCGTTAAAAATGAAGTGCCAAGTTTATTCGGCAATTCAGGTAACAAAAAAGACCTCGTAAAATCAAAAATTATTAATCTTGAGACTATTGAGTCCAAGACTAATGATACTGTTCCGGTTGAGCTTATTGACACTAATGTTGAAGAGGAAAAACAAGCTCAGCAAGATTTGCCAAAAGAGGTCTTAAAGCCAAAGACAGAGAAGGGTAACATTTTACTTCAATCCGCTTTAAAGGCCAAAGAAGCTCTCGAAAAACGAGAAGCTCTTCCTAATAAAGTAGAAATTGAAAATTCAACCGAGGAAGAAAAAGCGATAAAAAAAGACGAAAAAACTACCGCCGCCCCTGATGATAAAAATGAGGTAAATGATACCGGTAGACAAAACCCAAATCGTCCGAATAAAATTGACCGGCAAACGAGACAACCAAATCCGCGCGCCGATAGGAACAACCCAAATCATCCAAACAATCGTTCTAACGATGGGAACGGAAACGGGAACGGAAATGGAAATGGAAATAACAATAGAAATGATCAACGTCAACCACAAAAAGATGACGATGCTTTCGATTTAGTTGGGATTGTTTCGGCTGAAGGTGTTTTAGAAGAAATTCAAGACGGTTACGGATTTTTACGTTCATCAGATTATAATTATTTGCCATCTCCGGATGATGTTTATGTTTCTCAAAGCCAAATCAAACTTTTTGGTTTAAAAACTGGAGACACGGTTAAAGGAACTATACGTCCGCCGCGCGAAGGAGAAAAATTCTTTCCATTGGTGAAGGTTGAAAGCATAAATGGACGCCACCCCTCTTATATACGAGACCGCGTTCCTTTTCAATACTTGACTCCATTATTTCCAGATGAAAAATTCAAACTGACAGGTCATGAAAATGAGAGCATGTCAACTCGAATTATGGATCTTTTTGCACCTATTGGCAAAGGTCAACGCGGTATGATTGTGGCACAACCGAAAACGGGTAAAACCATGTTATTGAAGGACGTAGCTAATGCTATTGCCGCAAATCATCCAGAAACTTACCTTATTGTTCTATTAATTGATGAACGTCCTGAGGAAGTAACAGATATGGCAAGAAGCGTTCGTGCAGAAGTAGTTGCGTCAACATTTGATGAGCCAGCAGACCGACATGTGAAGGTTGCCAATATGGTTTTAGAAAAAGCAAAACGAATGGTTGAATGCGGTCATGATGTTTGTATTCTTTTGGACTCCATTACTCGTTTAGCTCGTGCATACAATACTGTTTCACCAGCATCAGGAAAAGTGCTTTCTGGTGGTGTCGATGCAAATGCCTTACATAAACCTAAGCGTTTCTTTGGTGCAGCTCGAAAAATAGAAAATGGAGGTTCACTGTCTATTATCGCAACCGCGTTAACAGATACTGGTTCTAAAATGGACGAAGTAATCTTCGAAGAATTTAAAGGAACGGGTAATATGGAATTGCAATTGGATCGAAAGATTTCAAATCGCAGAATTTATCCAGCAATCGATATTTTGGCCTCAGGTACGCGTCGCGAAGATTTATTATTAGGAAAAGAAGCACTTCAACGCATTTGGGTGTTGCGGAAGTTTCTTGCGGATATGAATCCAATCGAAGCTATGGAATTTGTCAAAAACAACATGAATGGAACACGTTCAAATGAGGAATTTCTAGCCTCAATGAACAGTTAAATTCAATAGAAATGAGTAAAACGATAAAAATCGGAATTGGTTTTGCGTTGGCTTGGTGCCTCGTAAAATATGTTTCCTTTTTAATGGATCCACTTCCAGCAAGTATTATACCTACGGTGTCGATAAATATATTGTTTTTACTATCATCTGTCGCTGTGGCTCTTTATTTTGAAAAACGACACAAGCAAGGAGAAACAAGTGCTTTGGGTGATATTAAAAACGGATTGAAAGCCGCTGTTCCTTACACATTGGTTGTTTCCCTGTTCATTTATTTTTTCTATGCCACGATTAATCCGCAATACAATCAACATCAAATTGACACTGCGGTAACTTTGCTTAATAAAACCATGGAGGATCCTGTTGAATTTCAAAAATTCAAAGATTCCAATGCTAGTTTTGAAACGATGAAGAAGGAAGATATTTTTGCTCAAATAAAAACGAATATTGACGTAAACTACAATCCGAAAACAATTACAACTATGGCGCTGCTGTCTATGCTTTTACTATCTACTTTTTACAGTATGTTAGTCACTGTAATTTATAGAAAAATCATTTTTAAGAATTAAGAATAGCAATTTATTAGCTACAAAAAAAAAGCCTCGAAAATTAAGTTTTCGAGGCTTTTTTATTGATGTTATCTTTTAATTCTTCAAAAAATCCATATCTCCTGTCTTCAGTTGCGTGTGGGATTTGGATAAGAAAGAAAACAAGCCATTCAAAAATAATTACCGCATCAAACTCAAACTCCCTTTCGATCTAAAAACCTTCGAAAAACCACTTTCGCGAAACTCTAAACTATAGGCATAAACGCCATCTTGCATGAGTCTGCCGCCAAACGTCCCATCCCAACCT
>Ga0209390_10006510_pt1 | contig 15617 bp, 4 predicted proteins | sample BON01_FD_187212 | JGI IMG/M metagenome (GOLD analysis project Ga0209390, IMG submission 187212) | Freshwater microbial communities from Lake Bonney liftoff mats and glacier meltwater in Antarctica - BON-01 (SPAdes) (version 2) | ecosystem: Environmental > Aquatic > Freshwater > Ice > Glacier... | reverse complement strand
TCCCCTGCCCGGGTAGTCAAGCTCATTTCCGCCGGCGCGGTCAGCTTGCTAGTGCTTGTCTGACACAAGGCCTGCTTTTCATCGCAACCACGCGTCGAGTTAGAGAGAAAGAGACTGAAAACAACCCCAGCATCCTTCTCTCCCTTAATGTTCACCCTCAAAAACAACCCCAGCATCCTTCTCTCCCTTAATGTTCACCCTCCTTCGGGTCGCTCACACCTCTACCTGCCCCTCCCCCTCTACCTCCCACCTCTCCCTCACACACACACCCCACAACAATTCCTCACTCACTCACACCCTCCCTCCCTCCTCATCACACACACAAACACACAGGCTTCGAAGGCCGCGTAGTAGACCTAGAGACGTTCGAACCGGAGAAATTACAAGCCACCAGCCTAGCTGTCTTCCTCCTCGCTACCTACGGGGAGGGCGACCCCACCGACAATGCCATGACGTTCGCCAAGTGGCTGCAAAACGAAGATGGAGAGCTGTCAGAGCAGGCGTTGGGGGGGTTGAATTACGCGGTGTTTGGGTTGGGGAGCACGCAGTATGAGCATTATAACAAGATGGGGAAGGTGGCACAAAAACGTCTGAAGGAGCTAGGGGCCAGCCCAGTAGTTGATTTGGGGTTAGGCGATGAATTGACAGTGGAGGAGGATTTTGAGAAATGGAGCGAGGGGTTGTGGGCGCCTTTGTCCAAGGCTGCGGGGGAGATGGGGAGGTCGGATTCAGTGTCTATCGTGGAGCCGCCTGAGGTGCCGACGCAGCAGCAGGAGCAGTTGGACTTCACCTTGGTGTTGCTGCCGGCCAAAAAGGGTTTGTTGATCGGGGGGAATAGCAAGATTCCCACCACGGCCAGTAATGGCGCGGGGGTCGTGAAGGTGGACGAGAGTAAGATCCAGGCGTCGACTAAATTATTTTTCCACAACCACCAAGTAGCAGTGGTGACGAACCGAGAGCTCCGCACCCCTAAGGATGGGGGGTCTACCCGTCATGTTGAGGTATCTTTGGCCGGCTCCGGCTTGAGCTACACCACGGCTGACAACCTCGCAGTCCTCCCGGAGAACCCCGCGAAGGTAGTAGAGGCAGTCGCCGCCGGGCAAGGCTATGATTTGGGTGCTTTGTTTGAGATGGTGTGTGAGAAGGCTAAATTCCCCAGCCCCTGTACCGTGCGCGAGGCCCTCACTCGGTACCTCGATTTGTGTGGGATCCCCCGCCGGACGACCTTAGGGCAGCTCGCTACATTTGCCTTGGCAGGGAAGGAAGCAGAGCGACTCAAGTTCTTGGCCTCCAAGCAAGGCCGGGATGAATACAACCAATTTGTAGTCAAGGAAGGTCGTTCCCTCGCCGAGCTCATCACCGAGACCTTCCCCTCCGTCCGCCTCCCCCTCCGACATTTCATCAACCTCGCCCCGCACCTCCAGCCGCGGTACTACACCATCTCCTCCTCTTCCTCCGTCTACCCCACCCACGTCCACGCCACCGTCGCAGTCACCAAGGACGAGCCCCGCCCGGGCCGCGTACACTGGGGCGTCTGCTCTAGCTATCTCGCCGCTCCCTCCACTCAACATGTCCGGATTTTCATCCGTCCTTCTTCCTTCCGTTTGCCTGCCGAGAGTACCACGCCGATTATTCTGATTGGCCCAGGCACGGGGATTGCGCCGATGCGAGCGCTGCTGCAGGAGAGGCGGCATCAGCGGGTGGTGTTAGGGCAGGAAGTAGGGGAGACGTTGCTTTATTTTGGGTGTCGGCGAAGGGATACGGATTTTTTGTATGAGGAGGAGTTGATGGGGTTTGAAAAGGATGGGACGCTGAGTGATTTGCAGTTGGCTTTTAGTAGGGAGAAGAGCGAGAAGGTGTATGTGCAGCATTTGCTTGCCCAGGCGGGGAACGCGAAGAAGTTGTGGGAGTTGGTGGCGGACAAGGGGGCGCATATATATGTGTGTGGGGGGACGAGCATGGGGCTGGATGTGCATAAGGCGATTGCTGGGGTGGTGGAGAAGGAGGGGAAGATGGATAGTAAGGCGGCAACGGACTATGTCAAGGCTTTGCAGGCCAAGGGGAAGTATGTGCAGGAGCTATGGGCGGCGTAAGCATAAACATAATTTCATCCAATGGTAAATATGGGGAAATATCATCTATCGTCTGCCTTCCCTTTTTGAAAGGTGTAGGGATAAGGGAAAGGGTAATGATGACGACGCGAGGAGAGAGAGAGAAAGAAGTCAATAAGAAGAAGAGGGGAAAGAAGAAGAAGAGTGGGGTAGGCAAAGGGATAATAGTAATGTATTTGGGTGGGGACAAGCGAGCAAGCAAGCAATAGGAAGGATGCGTGTGTAAGTTTTCGTATCAGTCAGTATGTGTGTGTGTGTGCGTGTATGAGAGAGAACGAAAAGTAATATGTGCGTGGGAATGCCGCGCATTTTCGTGTGTTTTTCTTCGCCCCTGTCTCGCCCGTTGAAGAAAAGAAATTGTGTCATAGAGTTCATAAGACCCAGCGGAAGCTGCAGCAGCAGCGGCGGCGGCGGCGGCGGCAGGAGCAGCAGTAGTAGCAAAGCGCAGTAGTTGTAGTAGAGCGCAGCAGCAGCAGCAGCAGCAGCAGCAGCAAGATTTTCAAACATTCAGTCGTTTTCTCGCTTCCTTTTTTCCAAATTTCTCTTTCCTGTGCCGGTCTGGCGTTGATGCGTCTGGTCAGGAGGGAGGGAGGGAAGGAGGGGAAGGACGAGTGAGCGCAACAGAGTACCTACATTTATGAAAGGCCCGCTTAGGAAAAGGACGCCTCGCTTTCAGGCAACCTAGACTTACAAACAAATGAATGCATAAAGAAAGAGACAGGCTCACCCAAGACGGCATCATATCAGAGACGAAGGAGAAGAGAATAGGGTTCGAATTCAATTCTTTTTTTGCTTTTCTTTACTGCTCCGCTTTTCCTGCTCTGCAGGCAAATCAACTTCTTTCATTTCCGTCACTTTTCTTACTTTTCTGCTGCTTCTTCTCAGACTTTCAGACTTCCAAAATACCACACATGTATATAGCTATCAAACTTTTAAAATATGGCTCTCCTTACTTTCGCCCGCCCTTGCGCGTGTTCTTCCCCCCGCCCCGCTTCTCTTGCTCCTCCTTCCTCTGCTTCTTATTTCCGACCACCGCCCCAAAACTCGCAGCGGCCTCCCCTTTGGTCTTCTTACCCAACAGCGACTTGGCATTCAAAGGAATGTAAGCATAGGGCTCCAACTGCCCCTGTCGCTTCACATCACCCCCCGCCTTCTTACTACGATAAGCAGTGCCAGGCGCCTGATTCCTCTGCTGCTGCTGCTGCTGCTGCTGCTGCGCCTCCTTCCTGCTTACATTCCGGTGCTTCTCCTTCTTCGGCTTCCCGTCCGCGCCACGTTGCCGCTTGTTGGCGCCAAATCCCTTCTTACCCTTCTTCTTCTCATCTTCCTCGTCGCTCTCGATCGCGTCCTCCGCCATCATATCCTTATAATTCATCCCCTTAGGCGTGACAGGTGCCTCCCCCCCCTTCCCTCCCTCCATCACCGCATCATGCACCACCAACTTCCCCTGCTCATTGAACTCCAACACCTCGTCATCATCATCATTATCATCATCGCTATCCCCCTCCTCGTCATCCTCACTCCCCTCCTCCTCATCCCTAAACCTCTTCCTTGCCCCTCCTCCCTCCCTCCTTTCCTCCCTCCCCCCCTTCCCTCCCCGAAGCTTCAAATTCTGAATCATGCTAGAATCCAACAAATCAATAATCCCCGAATCCCTCACCATCAACCCCTGACTCTCCGCCTTTCTCTTCTCCTTCAACTCCGCCGCCTCCCCCGGCCTCAACTTCCGCCGACTAAACGGCGCCATCCCCCCCCCCTCCCCCCCCTCCTCCCCATCCTCCTCCTCACTCTCATCCTCGTCCTCCTCCTCGTCCTCCTCCTCTCCCTCCCCCAACAAGTACTCAAACCTCTTATCACCATCCTCATCATCCTCTTCATACCCCCCCAAATTCCCACCCACCCGTCCACCTAACACCCCACCCCCCACCCCCGCCGCCGCCGCATTCGACGAAATCCTATCCCCCCTCAACGCCTGCTTCTGAATGTGCGTAATCAACCTCCGATCCGTCACGGGCGCCAAAGCCAGAATCTTATCATACCCAAATTTTCGACATAGTTTTTTCAGGATAATCTTGATTTTGGCACGGAACCTCACCTTGGAATTACTCGCAAACAACGTCTCCAACACAGAAGGCAACAACGGCTCAAGCCCCTCCATCGGACACGCCGCAACACAAATCCTCACAAAACTAACCACAGCCTTAACAACCTCCTTCACTGGATCCGCCCCCAGCATCAACACCGTGCTCAGCAACTCGGGAATCGTCGCGCGGAACGCCGGTCGTTGCGGGCCAAAGTCAAACACCAAATGAGCAAGCGCCAGCACAGCCGCACTACGCATATGGGGCGTCTCGGCCGCCAGCGCCGCAAGAACCACCTGAGAGAACTCAGCCAAATCCTCCTCCTCTTCCTTGACTTGCGCCATGGCCGTCAGGACTTGATAGGCTGCTTCTCGTGCCTTGCCGTTTGCGTCTTTGAGGCAGAGCAACACTTCCCCTACCAGCCCTGCGAGCATGTCCCATTGCTTAGGGTCATTCCCATCCAACCTCTTAACTAATGCACCTAACACACGCAATCGCATCTGCCTTGCAGACACATGGCACGTGAGGAGGGAGTCCGTCAAAACAGGGACGAGGTCCTCTCTCGTGTCAGCTTGCCCTAAGAAACGATCGCCGTGGTGTTCGCACAAAGCGCCCAACACGCGATAAGCGCGTTTTTGTAGTGCCACGTCTCGGTCAAGGCGGACCAGGGGTCTAATTACTTTATAGAGGAGGGCAATGCCAGCTGCGTCCAAGCTAGGGACGAGCGCCAAGGCAAGCTCACACAAAATGACGGCCTTGTGGTTGCTCGGCGAGGAAAAAGACTTCTTCTTCTTCTTCTCTACCTCCCCCGCGCCCTCCTCCATCCCATCCTCGTCCTCCTGCGTGGCCGCCAACATCTTCTGCACCAGCTTCTTGAACAACCCACCCACAAAAGCCGGGGGCGCCACAAGGGCATACGCCGAGATCGTCTCCGACAACGCCCGAACCTTAGCTCCACTCACACTATCCTCCAAATCACACCCATCCAGAATATTAAACAACGTCGGCAAGAACTTCTTGCTCATCGCCGACAACACCGCCAAATCCGCCTCTCGCCCCGGTCCCGGCGCTGCTTCCTGCGCCGATTGCAACAGTACCTGCAGTCCTTGACACACGGTAAACAACAATTCAGGGTACCGGGCGTCTTGCAAGGCATTCGCCAAAGCAGGAGCTAACGGACCAAACCCCTCCTTGATATCCACGGGATGCGAACAAAAAGCAGGAAACAACCCCCAAATCTGCAACACCCGCTGCCGGTGCAACTGCAACTGCTTCGCCGAGGCCGTCTCAGCCACCACTACCTCATGACTCCGCCTCGCTAACTCCAACAAAGTCCCTTGGAAATAAGCCAATCGCCCCGGCTCCCTCTTCCCATGCGACGCCAGCAACGGCAACAACCACGCCGCCCGCCTGGCCGCCGTCCCTGCCGCCGGGGTCGTGTTCGCCGTAGCGCTTGCGCTTGCGTTTTCATCCACCAGGGGCAAGACCTCCAGCACTCTCTCGATGCCCATCCCCTCAATCGCAGAAGCAACACAAGCCTCAAAAGGCTTAACCAACTCGGGGGAGGACGTGGCAACCGCATCTCGCAAAAACGCCAGTTTCTTTAAGAGTGGATCGAGCAACCCCCCGGCCTCCTGCCTAAAATGAATGAAAAGTGAGCCAAGAAAAGGCAGGCATACGCCCCATGCACGTTGATATCGATACTCTAGAAGCTTGCCCACAGCAGCAAGGGCCTCCGTGACGGGTTTACGATCTTGGGGGTTAGACAGAGAAGCAGCATCCGCAACACTTGCCAGAGAAAGACGCATAGCCGAACACGCCGCCTCGTGGACTTGTCCCGCTTCCGTCTCGCAGCGAGCGACCAACGCTTGGATCGCACGGGGGAGGAGCTGTTGTCGTGCCTCGGCGGCAGCGCCGCGCTTGGCCAGGCACTCTAAACAGGTAGCAATAAGCTCGCAAAACGCCCGACAGACCTCCACATCCTGCTTCTTCGGCTGCCAGTTCAGCACAGCCGTCGAAAGCTGGAGGAGCAAATCCGAAGATAGTCCACTCTTGCCCCCCTCCTGCTGCTGCGTGCTGCTCGGTTCTTGTGCCTTGACCAACGCCCGCAATGCGTGCAAGCTCGCCTGGAGCACCAAGGTGTTATCCAACCCCTGCAATGCCAACAATCGCTCAGCCAGCTTCTTGATCCCTTCCTCAGGCAATAGGGGCAAGGCCTCTTGTAAGAACCCAAGCAAATGCAACGTCGGCACACAATCACTCGCCGTGCACGCCTCCAAGACATTCACCGAAAAATCTGTCACCTGCTTCCCCAGTACCCACACCTTTTTCCCCACGTGTAACCTCAACAACTCCACCGTCGCCTGCATGGCAGCCTTGCGGACCTTGGGTCGTTTCTCCCGAAAACAAGAAAGCAAACCAAAGAACGTTTTGAGCAACCCCGGGCTGCTCCACGCGGCGCTGGACACTTCTTGTGCTAGCAAGAGCTTGCCCAAGCACGCGACCAGGTCCCGAACAAAGGCTGTCATTTCATGCTCGAGGTTGGTCTTGAGCAGGAGGGTGAGCACGGCGGAGATGGACTTGCATTTACCCCGAAGGATGGCTTTGTCGACGTGGCCCATGACGGCGTCGAGGAGGCAGACGAGCTCGGGGGTGTGTGATTGGTCCTTGGCTTCCAACGCGGTCATGATGGCGGCAAAATATTCGTTGGGGCTTGGAAGGCTCCGCGAGGAAGAGGGGGAGGAGGAGGGCTTGCGTTCCCGGATCATTTCCTCGAGGGCCGTGAGGATGATGAGATGCTGTGGTTGGGTGGGGCGGGGAAGGGGAGGAGTGAGTGGAGGCGTCATTACGGTATCAACACTGCCCATGCCCAGGGGTCGGGGCACGCAAGAAAAGACTGCTTTACATCTGTACGGAAGGCCTGGTTGGCTTGCTTTTCACAATGCGTATACCCCTGGGTCCTTGCTGGGAGGATGAAGAAGCAATGGCCCCGCGACCTCCCCACCCCCCCTCTCCTTCGGTTGACAAGAACATAACACACACAACACTCACCTCGCGGCGGGCCGGGTCGTGCTTGGCATTGCGAAAGGCCGCAAATGCATCCTCTTGCTGCCGGGGCGGGGCGTCCATGGCGGCGGCGTTGTCCAGCGCGGCCATGTCGAGGACAGGCGACTGTATCTAGCCGATGAGCGGATGGAGTGGCGTGGGGCGTCCGCGTGCGCTGTGTTTCTCCTGCAGGCTCCCGCGGGCCTTCTGTTTAGGGTATAAAGCAGGAGAGAATGTGGTTAGTTATGGGCTTTAGAGTGTGGATTAGATGCAGAGGCAGCATTTAGGAGGGCTTGCGTAAATCATCAGGGACATGGCAACCCCTGGTTGGCGCCGCGCGTCGGCTTATTCGCCGCCGCCTTCTTTAAAAATCTGGGACTGGGACTCGCTCAAGAAGGACCCGGTGGTGCATTCATTCATCATGGCCCCTTTCCGCCTGCCTGGTGCTTTAGTTTTCAAAGGCAGAGACTGGGGTCTGCGTGGCCACTAGCTTGGCCAACGCGGACCTAGCTAGAGGCGTCTCCGTCATCCCATCATCACCCCACCCCGACAATCAAACCCCACCCAGCTTGAACTCACACGACGTTTTCCGTCGCCCATACACTAACACACAACACACGCGCACAGGCCTTTGCCAGCCTTGTTCAGTAAGCAGCAACAGGAATTGTGCGTACCAGCAGTATGACTCCCTGGACGACGTCGGCAACGAGGTAGTAGCGCGGCCGGGGCCCCAATCAAACCAATCAAACTGCAAGCAAGGAAAGCAATGCACGCCTGGCTTTCCCGTGTGGCCTCTTCGGCTACGGGCGGGAACAAACGCCGGGGCAAAGAAGGCAACAATACGAGCAGCGGCGGTGGCTCCTCTTCACCTGGTGGCAGCCGAGATGGCGGCCGGGGTGGGGGCTATCGGTCTGGTGCCACTGCCTTGGGAGGCCCCCCACTGAGCGCCGAGGACGTGGCAAGGGGCCAGCAAATTACCAAGGTCTGCGAAGAACTCGTGCGGGAGATTCAACGCATCCTTCGGAGTGCCAAGGAGGCGCAGCACCACCATCAGCAACAGCTGCAGCAGCAGCAGCAGCAGCAGCAGCAGCAGCAGCAGCAGCAGCAGCAGCAGGAGGATGCGCCGTCCAGGTGGGCGGGCACGGAGGACTTGCTGGCCCTCTTGTCGGGAGCTGTCGATACTACCCCGAGCCCGCCGTTGGTCCAGGCGGGAAACGAAGAGGAAGAGGTAGAATCGGCAGTATCTGTCATTACCTTAGGCTCTTTGGAGTCTTTGATGGACCATCCGCAATTTGTCTCGCGGTGTCTCGAAGCAGCCATTCCATCCAACCTCGGGCATTGCCTACGTCTGATGCGGGTGATAGAGTTGGAAAACGCATCGCCCTCCTCCTCTTCCTCGTCTTCCTCTCCCTCTATTCCTTTGACTGTGGATGCCACGGCGAGAATAGCGCGTCTCTTAGTGAGGGTTTGCCAGGAAGGAGCTGTGGTGGAGCAATTACGACATCACCTCGAGGGATTATTTAAACTCACCACTGCCTCCTACCCTCGGACGGGGGGGCACGTCCAAGCCGCGGCCCTTCAAGTGGTGGAGGCCATTTCGAGTCGGGCGTTATCGTCGTCCTTGGTCTGGTTTATCCATGATAGGCAGATTGTGATGAAAATGGTCGAGGACGTGTTTGATTTGTGTCGGATCGCCGGCAGCCGCGAGGAAGAGGCCGAGGGGGAGGACGGGAGGGAGGAAGGGGCAGCAGCCGGAGATGGGGAGGAGGATTCTCTAGCCGATTATCTGCTGTTGGGCCCGGCGGCCGAGAAGGCGGGTATGTGGCTAGTGGCTGCGAGAGCGATCATCACCTTGGTTTGTAATTCTTGTCGGTATTCAGCAGCGCTTGTCGCGGACTTGCACGAAGCTAGGGGATACGACGTCTTCCGGTTCATCATTCGCTATTCCACCCCCGAACGCCGGCCCGAACTACTAGCAGGATGGGCATTGTTGGTGGGGGCGGGGAGTGAGAGCCAGGCGGAGCGAATGGCAGCAGCGAATGAGAGAGAGGACATGGCGGCGTTGGGCAGCCCGGCACGGAATTTTGCGGCTTTTGAGGTGTTGAGGGATGTGTTGGTGGATGCCACGCCGGTGTTACGGGCTATGGTGGCCTCTGTGGGTCGGGAACAGCAGCAGCAGCAGCAGCAGCACGAGCAGGAGGAGGAGGGGAAGGGGAAGAAGAAGGCGGTTAAGGCGGGAGCGGCTGCTGGTGCTTCTGCTGCTGCTGCTGCTGCTGCGTGGCGGAAGGCCCCACCGTCCTTGGGGCCACAGGCGCCAGTGATGGACCTGACAGCAGTGGCGAGGCAATCGATCGAATATCTGCGGCAGTCGTCAAAGGCAAAGGAAGAGGAGGAGGCAGGGGCGGTGGAGGAGAGGGAGGAGCTCCAGCTGCAGCTGCTGAGCACGCTGCTGCAGATCTATAGCAATCACCCACGGAATTACGCTTTGTTGGAGCCGAGGTTCCAGGCGTTGAGCCTTTATTTGGCTTGTCTATCGTCGTTTCGCTCGCCGGATTTGAAGTTGATGGTGATTAAGACGTTGGAGTATGTGTGTTCGGGGGTGGCGAATTGTGCGCCGACGGATGCGTTGCACGCGGCCGCTTATACGTTTATGGCTTGTTGTGAGACTTTTCTGACGGCACATCACGGAAAGCAGGAGGAGGAGGAGGAGCAGCAGCAGCAGCATCAGCTGGAGGAGGGGGTGAATAAGGCCTTGCATGAGAATGTTGATATGGTGTGTGGGACATTGGAGAAGCTGATGCAGTTCGATCACCAATTTGTGGAAGTCCTAGGGACCACAGGCGTGCTCGGTGAGGTGTTCTACCCTCTCCTAGCTCGGGCGGTGGAGGAAGCAAACGAGGCTTCAGCAGCAGCAGCAGCAGCAGCGACGGAAGAGCAGCGGCAGTCGGCAATGGGGGGTGGGAGTAGTAGCATGGTTGCGACTCCGGCAGGGGTGGACGAGGTGGTTTGTTTGGCCTGCCGTGTGCTGGTGATGATGCTGCAAGAGACCCCAGGGGCCGCCTCGCGCTTCTTTCGCGAGGTTCGGTTACAGCAGGCGTTGTATGCTATAATTGGTGAGTTGGGTTTGAGGAGTACTTTGGCTGCGTTGCGTGTTTTGCAGCTGGCGGCGTTGGCAGATCATGCGGGGCTACGGGATGATTTGACTTGTTTGATTGAATTGCTGCAGAGCTGTAGGCAGGAGAGGTGGCGGCAGCTGATGGTGTTGAAAGCGATTAAGGACATTTTGACGTCGGACTCGGTGGCGAATGATTTGTGGAGGTCTTTTTGTGGGTTTGAAGCGGCGGTGGCGGTGTTGTCGAGTTTGGATGGGGCTTTCGAGGTGGTTGGGGGAGGGAGGGAGGGAGGAGGGGTGGATGTTGTGGTGGATACTTCGAAGGGCTCGGTGGTGAGCGAGGAGGAGGATCATGGTAGCATGGGTGGGAGTAGTGGTATTGGGGGAGGGTTTTCCTCTTCCTCCACTCCCTCTTCCTCGGCTGTTGTCGTCCCACACACCATGCCGGTGGTGGTGATCGACGAGGCCGAACACCTTCACAGCGTCCTCCAAGCGGGGCAAGAACAAGAAATCTGCCTCGAGCTCATCAAGCAAATCATCCGCACCATCACCATTGCCGTATCCGGCAAAGTCCTAGGCAACCTCCGAGCACGCGTCGAAAACCGACAATACCTCAAAAACGAAATCGGGTACGACACACTCAAGTGCTGCTTGCTCAACTCCAAGGTCCTAACCCGCGAGCGCTTCTCCCGTGAAATCGTCGAATGCATCTTCATGATGGTCACGGAAGAAGCCAGCCTAAGCACCAGCAGCAGCAGCAGCAGCGGCAGCAGCACCGGTGGAGGCAAGGGGTACCTGCAAGCAACCGTCAAGAATGCCGACGCTGCCCTCCTCCTCTTCTCCCTCCTCACCGAGCTCCCCCGCAGTGTAGCCACCTACATCCTCCAAAAACTCCTGCAGCTCATCGCTAACAGTACCTACGTCGCCGCTGAGCAACTCTGCTTGGCAGGAGCCCTGCGACAAGTCCTCGTCCAATTTTATGACATTCTAAACGATCCGGAAGACCCTCTCTATGGGCACCTCCTTCGCCTCCTCTACCTCTCTGGTCGTCATCGGGTCACCGTCCCCGATACCATCTCCATGCTCCGCTGCTTGGGCCGACCCCTGTTTTTGAACAAAGACGGGGCCATCGTTCTCTGTCCGTCCTTCCGACGCCAAGTCGCCCTCCACCCAGAGCTGGCAAAACGACGACGGACCGCCCTAGAGGAGCAATGGAAGAGTCTGCTCATCCTCGCCGAGCTTGCCGAAACCTCCGATTCCGTCCCTTTTCTCCGCCTAGGTGGAGGGAGGGGGGACCTGCTAGCCTTGGCGAGAAAATGGGCTAGTGAGGAACCGATTGAGATTGGGATAATGGATTTTGACTCTGTGTATGCAGCAACTGCTTACTCGGAGGGGATGCGCTTTGTGATGGTCCCGACGGTGGGTGGTGCGCAGCCTTCGACTTCTTCTTCGGGGTTTAGTTATTCGTGCTGGTTTCGGTTTGGGGTGGAGGCGACGGATTTTGCGGTGTCGAAATTCGATGAGGAGGAGGAAGGGGAGGAGGGGGGGGGTGCTGGGCCTGCTGCAGCAGCAGCAGCAGCGGCAGAGGAGGGGAGTGGGATCACGCAGCAGATTCTGTGGTTGTTTACTGTGTCCTCGACGAGTGCCAAGAGTTCTTTGCAGGTTTATTTGGATTTGACGCATCGGCAGTTGTGTGTAGAGAGTTATGTGGGGAAGGGGCTTGACACGGAGCTGATCCCCGTTGATCTCGAGCCGGGGCAATGGCATCATTTCATGCTCGTGCACCGACGGGCGCGTAATCTTCTTTCCAACACCAAGAACACCTTAGCGGTCTACCTAAACGGGATGGAGGTCGCCGAGAGCTTCAAAACCGACCATGTCTCCTTCCTTGAGTCTCCCACCAGCCGTTGCTTCATCGGTGTACCCCTCCCCGACACCCTCAAAGTGAACGAGAGCGTCCTCCGTGGTGCCGTCGCCCCCATCTGGCATATGGGCCCCGTCCTCCTCACCCTTGAAGCCCTCCCCGTCCCTCAAGCCGCCACTGCCATCTACGCATGTGGACCTTCCTACGTAGGGAGCTTTCAGGGAGAGCGACCCATGCACAGCAATATTCATGCTATTGTCACCGCGCTTTTGGCACGCCTACATCGAGGTGGGGCGGCGCCAACTGCTGCTGCTGCTGCTGCGGGGGGAGGGGTGACAATCTCGGCGCTGTTGGCAAGGGGGCTGCAGGATGTGTTGAGGATGGACCATCGTCGCACGCGGGAGGAAGAGGCGTTGGCTGCGTTGCTCTCTCTGCGGATCCCGCTTGAGCAGGTAGTGTTTTCGTTCCATGCTGGTCATGCCTCGCCTTGTGAGATTACGCCGCGGAATCTCTCGGGGGCGTCGCATCAGAATTTGGATATATATCACGAGCCTTGCTATCGGTTAATTAATACTATTGGGCATCTATGTGAGGATGCCCGGGCTCAGTGGGGGGTGGTTTTTGGGGATGGAGCGTTGATGAACCCATTGAGTATCTCAGATAGTGTCTTTGGGATTGCTGGGCCGCAGATTTTGTTTCCTTTGTTAGAGGTGGCTGATAGCCCGACGGCCTTATGTGTGGTGCTTGAGCTGGTTAGGGTTTTCTGTAGGGGGCACACGGCGAATCTTGAGTATATGCAGGGGACGGGGTATCGGGTAATGGTCTTCCTGTTGGCCAGGAAGAAGCACTTATTTACTCCTGATGTCCTACGGGCATGTGTTGCCCTTGCGGTAGACACCAAAACCAAGGCCAGCAAGCACGGCTCCCGGGCCCGAGCAGCAACAATACGTGACCGAGCCGCCACCACCACCGTCCCACCCACCCCCTCCTCCCCCGACCACGGCCACAACCGAGACGAAAGCGCCGCCTCCTCCTCTTCCACCACCTCCACCTCCACCTCCACCTCCTCCTCCTTCGCGCCCTCGTCCTCCTCCTACTCCAAGGTCCTGGTGGACGCCGCTGCCCTGAAGCACCTAGTCCTGAACTGGGAGCTCTGGGGCAGCAGCCAAGACCGTGCCATCGTTCTCGCCCTCCTCAGTGAGCTCAATGGGCTGCTGGCCCCCCAAAACCCGAACGCCGTTTTCAACGCCTATCGACTGCATTACCTAGGCCTGGTCCGATGGACCTTAAGTGTAATGATGCAAGCCGCGAAGCTGTCCAGCGCCGGGCAAGCAGGTGGGTGGGTCTTGCCCAGAATCAGCCTTGAAGATGCCCATTGGGCTAGGAGCAGCACCGCCCTCCCCGATAAGTTGTTAACACGCTGCGGCGAGCTACTGCAGCGTCTGCTGCTGACGCGGATGGCCGAGAACGACGTGAATGACATGGCCTCCGTCCTGCTTTCCACAGTCGCCCAACGCCCCGGCAGCTCCACCTCCAGCACCACCGACGGCGCCAGCAGCAGCAGCAGCAACAGCAACAACAACAAGTCCTCCTCCTCCTTCCAACCTTTAGTGGGGGTAGTTAACGTCTCCGCCTTAAACGGAGCCAAGGACGTACTAAGCGCCCAGAGCATCGTTCGTATTTACCTCCTCGAAATTCTCATCAAAGTCCTCACCCGCGAACACGACCGACACCGCCAAGCAAGCGCGGGGGGCAGCGCTGGGGTAGTCAAAAAAGTGATGGACTTCTTCTCCCTCGAAACCGAGCGTTTGGTGGGCAAGCCTGTTGGTGGTAGTGGTGGAAGCAGCGGGAATCTGGCTAGTGGAGGAGGGGGGGGGAGTGGCCCAGGCACGAGTAGGAGTGAGAGTTTGGGTCCGAGCAGTGGTGGAGCGGGTGCGGCTGCGGCGGCTGCCAAGGTGGTCTTTCGGGAGGATAGGCAAGAGATTTTGAAGGCTCTGTCCCGGTATTTGTCCCCGGATTGGTTCCATTCCATGCTGGCTGCTTGTCGGGACGCCCTCTCTATCTCTCTGACCTTGCGGGCGCTTTTTATTCTCTTTCAGGAACGAGAGGATTTCGTGGCGGCCTTCTCGGAGTATGACACGGGCTTTGCCACCTTGGCTGCGTCCTTGCCGCGGATCAGTGCCTCGCCCATTGTGTTGCTCCCTCTCTTTGCAGTGGTCGTAGGAATGCCCATGAGTCAAGTCCCGCCTTTGCCTGATTTGGAGCAGACGCGTCTATACGAGCTGCTGGAATTGTTGGTATCGGGGGAGCAGGGGCTGCATCGTTTGCCACGGCCTTTGTTTGGTGCGCTCATGTCGGCGTTGCTGGAGGGGTTGAATCGGAATGTGCTGCTAGCGCTGACGGGGGAGGATGGGGAGGTGGGTGCACGCGCACAATACTGCGTGGAGGAGACACTTGGGGCTTTAAAAGGGGTTCTGGAAGGGAGCCTGCCCTTTATGGAAGCGAGTAAGAGCAAGGAGTTCATTACCCCCCTGGTGCAGAGTGTGTTTGCCTGTGCGGACGTGGCGGATACGCTGAAGCAGCAGAAGGTGGGAGGGCGGAAGGGAGTAGCAGCAGCAGCAGCAGCAGCAGCAGAGCCGGTGTTGGGTGATACGCTCAAGGAGGAATTACTGGCAACAGCCGACAGCAGCAGCAGCAGCTTGCCACCCACTCCAACTCTGGCCGCCGCGAGCAGCAGCAGCCGCCGGTTTACGACGACGGAATCGTCTTCCTCCACCACCTTCCGCAGCAGCCCCGACGCTCCCCCCTACTTCGAGGGTTCCGAAGCGCAGCGCTTGCTCCTGCTCCTAACACTGGTCCTCCGCGACTCCTTCTTCACTCTCGCAGGCCACTCAGGGTCAGCCTCCGCCTCAGCACAAGCTTTGGTCCGTGAGGCCTTTTTAGCTTTTCCCCACACAGCAATGGAAGCACACATTTATGCATTCTATCAAACCTTCTTGGTGCTCCTCGCGGATTTGGTCAAGGAGGCGCTCAGCTCCGGGGATGGTATTCCTGTAGGGAACGTGGTAGCAGTCTGTAGTGTCCTTTTCGAGGTCGCGCAACAGGGCCTCCTCCCTCCCCCCCTCCACGCCACGGCCCTGGAGCTCTGTCTCAAAGCAGCAAGAGAAATCTCGGGCACGCGGATCAATAAGAGCTTGGGGAATGATCTGCAGCAGCTGTTACTCGCTGATGCTATCGCGATTGGACAGGCCTTCTCTGTAGTAGCCCTCCGTCGGGCTGCTCGCTACGTGGACGCCACCCGAGAGTCAGAGGCGATCCTAGCCACCATTCACGCCCATCTGCACTTGCTCCTCTCCCATACCAAGCGGGCAATGGGCGGGACAGCTAGCCTAGGTCTCAGTGGG
>Ga0209390_10006505_pt1 | contig 15628 bp, 12 predicted proteins | sample BON01_FD_187212 | JGI IMG/M metagenome (GOLD analysis project Ga0209390, IMG submission 187212) | Freshwater microbial communities from Lake Bonney liftoff mats and glacier meltwater in Antarctica - BON-01 (SPAdes) (version 2) | ecosystem: Environmental > Aquatic > Freshwater > Ice > Glacier... | reverse complement strand
GGGGAGGGAGGGTATGAAGGAGGGGGAGGAGGATTGGGGGGGAAGAAGGGGTCGATTAAGGATTATAAGATCATGATTTCACATGCGTTGCAGAAGTTGCCGAATAGCAAGGGGACGCTGAAGGAAATTTTCAAGATTATCGAGAATGAGTTTAGGGATGAGTTGCCGTGGAAGATGGAGGGAGGGGGAGGGGAGGGAGGGAAGAAGGCCCCGGTCTGGAAGCAGCATGTGAGGAAGTTGTTGACGAATCCGAGGTCGGGCTTTATGTTTATAAATGCGGGAGGGGGGGAGGGGAGGGGGTCGCAGATTTATTCTGAGAGTGGGGGAGGAGGCGGGGGAGGGATGGGGGGAGGGAGTGGGAGTTTTCAGAGCTCGTGAGTGACGAAGGCGTGAGGATGGGAGGGAGGGAGGGTGTGATCAGACGAGGGGGGGTCTGAGTGGAGGTGGGAGGTGGAAGGAGGGAAGGAAGGGCTTCAAACGAAGAACAGAGATAGCGTTGAAAAGAGAGGGGGTGTGAAGGGTATGTGTTGGTGACAGAGAGAAGTAGAAAGGAGGGAGACGAGAAAAAAGGAACGGATGAAGAGGAAATGAGAAGATGGATGGGACGCCGCGAATGAAGCGAAGCAAAGCTCACACAGCCGGCGCTGTGTCCAGGAGGTCCTTTCCTTTTTCCGGAGTCTCACGAAGAAACGAAGAAACCAAGAGGTACACAAGACAGAAGGGAGAAGAGTGCAATGATGCTCTTCATTTTCAACTCTCATTTCTTCCTACTTTTAATTTCCCTTTGATTTCTTTCCTCATACCCGCTTCTTTCTGTCGAATTCCCCTTCCATTTTCCAGTCAGTCAATCTTCTTCTTTTATTTATTTCGACTTGACCTAACTCTTTATTTGGGTCCTCTAAAATTTACTCAATTATTTCTTTTATTTCGACTCCGAATGCACAAGCTGCGCCACATACTCCCCAATAGCCGGACTACCTGTCAATCCCGGGCTTTCAATCCCAACCAAATTAAAGAAATTAGGCAACCCCCTCTTAACCTCATGGCGGATCACCCAATCCCTCACCCCCGTCTCCCTCTCCCCCTGCAACCTCGCATGAATCCCACTACTCTCCGGCTCAATATCCTCCGACTTAATAAAAGGTAAGAAAGGCCTAACCGACTCCACAAACGCCTCCCTCATCTCCTCCCCCACCGACAAATCCAACCCCTCCGACCCATAATAACTCTCATTCTCCGGATGGCTAAAATCTCCCTCCTTCCCTCCCTCCCTCCCTCCTTCAGGAAACCAAGTCTCCAAGGGCCCTAGCCTCATGCCACCATACAGATCAGGAGTGGTGTGAACACCGACGCTCCCCGCAATAGGTAATGGATAAACTAGCATTTTTGGATATTTTTTAACTTGCTTATGCACGCGGAAATAGACGCCTTTGGTAGGATGAAGTTGATAATTGGCTTTATCTACATCAATACCAGCCAAAGCTGCGATGCGGGCACTGCCCAGGCCAGCGCAATTAACAATGCAACGTGCTTGCAAGGAAAAACGGGATTTAACTTTTCGGTGGGGGGAGGAGAGGTCGACGTCTTCGATTTCGACTTTATAGGCGGGGAAGCCTTGGTATTTTTTTATGGCGACCACCTCGGCATTGAGCGCGATGTCGCCCCCGGAGGCGATGAAGGAGGTTTCGTAGGATTGGAGGAGGGCTGTGTGGGGAGGGAGAGAGGGAGGGAGGGAAGGAGGGATGGAGGGAGTGAGAGGTCCACGTCTTCTATTTCGACTTTATAGGCGGGAAAGCCTTGGTACTTTTTGATGGCGACGACTTCGGCCTTGAGCGCGACGTCGCCCCCGGAGAAGAAGAAGGAAGTTTCGTAGGATTGGAAGAGGGTTGGGGGGTGGAGGGAGGGAGGGAGGGAGGGAGGGATCAGATTTGTGTCGTCAAAGAGTGGAGCGCTTTCTTTTCCTTTTAGCCGTCTTGACTTTCTCCTTTCATTTCACATCCACTCCCTCCCTTCTCCCACATTTCTTACCATGACTATCGACAATACCCGTAGTAGGACAATAAATAGCAGCAGGCGCCTTTACATTCGGCTCTAGGTCTCGAAGCTCGTCCTCATTCACCAACCGCACACCTTGTCCTCCGGAGGCCAGCGCCGTTGCCAGTATACGTGGAAGCAACCGGATTTCTTCCTGGCTTTTGGGTACTAGGAGCTTGCCAATATTTGCGTGGGGAATGCTTTTTTGTTTGCACAAGGCGTACATCATTTCGTTGCCCTGCCGGCAGAGGCGGGCCTTGAGCGAGTTTGGTGGGTAGTAAACTGAGGCGTGAATGACCTCGCTGTTGTGCGAGCTCGACTCCCACCCCAGCTTGGCATGCCGTTCCACAAGGAGCACGCTTCGTCCTATCTGCCGCTCGGCCAGCTTCATGGCCACGGACAAGCCGACGGCGCCGCCTCCAATGACAAGGACGCCGATTTCAGACGCCGCGGCGGCCATGGTGTGAGTGGCGCTGGTGTGGGCTCTAGAGCACAATTACGCGCGCGCAAGCCGCTGGCAGGACGAGATACCGAGGTGCTGGACTATGCTAGACGGGCAGCGCACGCAATCCTGGGACACACCCTGTCGCGGCCCTTCGATTTAGCAGGCGAGGAGGCCTTCTAAGGCAGGCAGTGGTGAGTGGGGAGGTTTTGGGCCTGCTTGCCTTGCGGGCGTCCTTCTTGTCCTTGTCGTCTCTTGCCGCCCTGCAATACCGCCGCTTATTTGCTGCCCTGGTCCTCGAGCTTGTCCTTGGCCGCGTCTTGCCTGTGGGGGTGGTGTGGTTGTGGTGTGTGAGTCCGCATATGTCTCAACCAGAAGCCCCGCCGTCTCAACGTCGTCGTCATCCCCATCGGCGATGCGAAGCAAGCACTCATGCCTTCGTTTGCCGCAGCCCTACGCAACTGACCCCTCACCACACACAATATCACAACCACAGGGAGGAGCAGAAGGAGTGCCACGAGCGGGAGCTTTGTTTGCTGGCGCCGGGAGCAGCGTTTGGAAGGGAAGCGGCTCGCAGCACCACCATCATCATCATCAGACCCCAAGGACCTAGCACCCACAGCACGTGCCCGACCGCAAACCACAACTACAAGCCTCCACAAGCATGAGCGGCCCTTCCTTCCACGGCATCTCTATGTTTGGGGCCAACAAGAAGAAAACTGCCCCTGTATCCTCCTCGTCCTTCTCCTCTCCTCAAGACCCCACCATCCGGAAGGGTTTCGAGGCCGCCAAACGCGCCGTGGAGCAAGACGAGAAAGGCCATGCCGGAAAGGCGTTTCCCCTCTACCAGGAAGCAGTAGCCTTGCTGCTTGATGCCGTGAGGCAAGGCAAGGGCGATAGCGAGCAAATCAAACGCGCAGCCAATACTTACCTAACGAGGGCAGAGGAGCTAAGTCAGGTGCTCGATCGCAAGAAGCAAGAAGCCGAGGAAGCAGCAGCAAGCAAGCGAAGGAGTGGTAGCTTGTTTGCCTCAAGACGGGCGAGTGCACCACCAGCGGCGGCAGGAGTAGGAGCAGCAGCACATAGACCGAGTCAACCCGATGATTATGACTACACGGGTGGAAGAGCGGCGAGAGGCCGTGGAGGTGCTGCTGGTGCTGGTACCGCGGGAGGTCGAGGGGTAGTAGGACGAGGTGGCGCGACAACAGCAGCAACAGTAGGAGGCAAGGCTGCCAATGGTGGTGGGCGTGGTGGTGGGCGTGCGAATGAACAAGAGATTATAGTGATGGAAGAGATGCTTGATCGGTCGCCGGGGGTGACGTGGGATCAGATTGCGGGTTTGGAGGAGGCCAAGCGGACGTTGCAAGAAGCGGTGGTCCTGCCCAATCTTCGGCCTGATCTTTTCAAGGGGTTGAGAGCTCCTCCTAGGGGTGTGCTTTTGTTTGGGTACGTGAAAGGGAGGAAAGAGGGGACGGAGGGAGGGAGGGTTTTGTTGGGGGTGGGCTTGGTCAGAAAATCGTGCGCCTACGAACAAATTTTATCATTTAATCTTTTTTATCTCCTATATATCTACTTCTTCCCTTTACAACATACACACACAGTCCTCCCGGTACGGGCAAGACCCTCCTAGCCAAGGCCGTGGCAAGCGAGACGGGTTTCGCCTTTTTCTCCATCTCCGCCTCCTCCCTCGTCAGCAAGTACTTGGGGGAAGGAGAGAAGATGGTCCGCGCCCTCTTCTCCGTCGCGCGGAAGCAGCAGCCTTCTGTCATTTTCATCGATGAGATTGAGAGTATGTTGGGCCAGCGCAAGGAGCAGGAGCACGAGGCGAGTCGAAGGTTGAAAACTGAGTTTTTGGTGCAGCTTGACGGCGCAGGCACGGACAGCGAGGACCAGATTTTGGTTATGGGCGCGACGAATCTGCCCTGGGCATTGGACGAGGCCGTCCTTCGACGATTGGCTAAGAGAGTCTTTATCCCCTTACCTGATAAAGTGACCCGGGAAGCCTTGCTTAAGAACCTGTTGAAGAGCCAGAGGCATGCCCTCAAGCCACCTCAACTGACGCAGCTGGTTGATCTTACAGCCGGGTATAGTTGCAGTGATTTAGCGCAAGTCGCCAAGGACGCGGCGATGGGGCCAATACGAGATTTGGGGAGCTCGGCGTTGCGAACGGTGAAGGAAGAGCAGCTGCGGCCGATTTCTCTGGCGGACTTCACGCATGCCTTGCAAGCTATAAGGCCGAGTGTCTCGCAGGCGACGGTGCAGACGTTTGAGAAGTACATGAAGGACAATGGGTACACGTAAAGAGAGGGGGGATCTTGTAAATAAATGAAAAAGAATTGATTGAAGCCGCGGTGCTCTCGAAAATTACGTTCCGTCGATTTGCACGTTTGCCGTGTCCTGTCGCATTTCTTTGTCATAAGAGCGCTCCCCTTTTTAACAAAACACTACCATCAGGTCAAATCATACCCCTTTACAGATTCTTAAAAGCAGGAACGCAGCCATTTGTTTTTGACAAACACTCTCCCCGCCGCAGCCTCTTAACCTCCCCGTCGTTTCACCAACGGAACGCCGCCCACACGGCGCCCAGGAAAATGTGCCGCGGAGGTGGTTAATAGGGGTGGCACGTGGCACCACCTCTTGAGGACCGCGACAGCATTGTTTTACGCATTGTCTCCTTTTGAGATGCATCACTTTGACCTTCGCATCGCTACGTAGCTACCACCTATTGACTTTCTTGCCCTTGCTCCTCTACCCCACACCCCAGAACAGTCCCATGCCGTCGCCGCCCTGTCGTCGGTGGCGTTCTCCGGGCCGCCGCCTTCTTCTGCTATGCGTCGCACTGCTCATCTGGGTCCATTCGATTCTCTGTGACCCGGCCTTGCGCGGCTCCATACGACAAGAAGTCGAGCGCGAGCAGCTCGAGCGGGAGGGGGACAAGACTGCGGCCGAGGTGTGGGGCGACGACAAGGCTGCTGCTGAGACCTTTCAATCGGGCACCACCCCGGCGACGGACGGAAATGCCACCAGCCGGGAGCTTCAGCAGACTAGCGTCCAATCCTTTACATCCTCGTACAAGAGCGGCACCAGCTTTAATGACACGGGGCCTGTGGGCATTACGGGGATCGGGCAGCAACCTCAAATCACCACCAACCCCGAAGGTGCCGGGTCTAGCGTCGCTTTTGGTGCAGGTGCGCAGCCGTGTGCTCCAGGCATAGCTGGTGGTGGCACGATGCCTACGCTCGGTGCGTAAGAACGATAATGTCATGAACCCAAATTTGCTTTTATATTTCTCTGTATGTATGACACCCTGACTTTGCTTCACACGCTCACAGGTGGCCCGTCAGGCCTAGGCTTGTCCAGTGTTGGCTTTCGACGGGTGTTGGAGGATATGGAGGAGGCTGCCGAGGACATTCAGGCGCTGGAGGAAGTGGGAACTGCCGTGGACCTTCAACCTGACAGCAGCATGGACACGACCGCGAATGCCACAGAGAGGGAGCTGCAGCAAACCAGCATCCAGTCTTTTATCAACAGTTACCAGAGCGGGAATCGCTTCAACGACACCGGACCGACAGGCATCACTGGTCCTACTACGCGCCAACCCCAAATTGCTCACTCTCCTGTCGTTGGTGGCGGGCCAGGCGTCGTCTTTGGGGGAGGCGCGCAGCCAGGAGCTCCAGGCATCGCTGGGGGAAATTTGGCAGGCCTTGGTACGTGAGTCAGTAAACGTCGTAATAGAATGCATCTTCGTTTCCGGGCCTGTCTCACGCTCTGTCTTTACCTCAAACCACCATAGCTGGCCAGCCGGACGTAGGGGCAGGCGGCGCGGGCATTGGCGCTTCGTCGACAGGCTTGGGTACCACAGCGGGCTCGATTGGGGGGGCTCCAGCAGGCGCGGGATCCATCGGACCCTCGTAAGTTATACCTGTGCCTGTTCTATTTGATTGTACTGAAGAATATGCTTAGCGTTCTCTTTTCTTTTTAATATATCTCCTAGGGGCCTGCCTGCACCCATCGCTGCGCCTGGGGGTGTCGGATCTGTCGGTGGAATTGGGAGCGCTGGCGGCTCTGCGGGTGGCATTTAGAAGGCAGATGGGTGGGAAGCTACGGCAAAGACTAAGACGTGCAGAGCAGAGAAGACTAAGACGTGCAGAGCAGAGAAGATCGAGAGTTTTACATACAAAGCTCTGATGAGATATTCAAAAAGCAAGCGGCATCCCGTCAGCTTGTGGAGATCACAGCCAGGTATTCAGGTGCCGTGGACGCGGTGATCTGACCGATTCGAAATAAAGATGTCCAGCTCTGAAGACATTGATAAAGTGAGCAATGCGGGCCCTTTGTGGTGCCTACATTTCAGCAACGCCTTTTCAATCACAACTCAGCAGTTTGGACACACCGCGCGGGAGAGGGGGAGTGCTTTCTCCCTCTTGTACGTAGAGAAGCCAAGAGAAAACTTTAAATTAAAGCAAAAGAAATGTTTGTATTTAAATCTCGGAAAGACAAAACACTCCATGGCTCACATGTTTACATATATCCTTATCGTCTTACTTTGCCATGGTCTTGAAATGCCGCGGGCAAATACCCTCCCATCGCTGACGCCAGCAAGCGGTTTGATTTTCCAAAGCACGTGCCAGTCACACGACACGGCGCAGCCTACGAGTAACGTGCCACATTCTGTCTTCAGTCAGGCGTGTACTTCTCATGCAGCACGTGCCTTTGTCTTTCTGTCCTTATCTCGTCTCAAGACGTGCTGTACCGCCCTCTGCTCCTTCACTCACACGAATGTGCCATCCACGCCATCGAACAGTCCTCAATGCTGTTCATGCGTCGTTTCATGTTGACCGTTCTGGTCCTCGTCATGCTCCGGCAGGCTGCATGCGATCCCGCATTCCGTGGTACACGCGATCCTAAACGAGCTCAGCAGCATGAATTGGAGCTTGTCGAAGACATTCAAGGGGAGGAGACGGGCAACATGGATGCCGGTGCCCTCGACCCTCAACGAGATCAGCAGCGTGTGTCGGACGAGGTGGACAACACGGGCACTATGGACGCCGATGCGACCATCACAGGACGAGGACTGCAACAAACCAACATTCAGTCTTTTATTGGCAGCTACCAGAACGGGAGCACGGGCAACATGATGGACACCAACGTGACTACCACAGGACGAGGGCTGCAGCAGACCAACATTCAATCTTTCATTGACAGCTACCAGAGCGGGACGCGCTTCAACGACACCACGCCTACGGGTGTCACGGGGCCTGTCACCCGTCATCCCCAAAATCAACCCCAAATCGCCACTTCGCCCAATGTCGGTGGTGGGCCAGGCGTCGTCTTTGGGGGAGGCGCGCAGCCAGGAGCTCCAGGTATTGCTGGTACTACGCCACTTACCCTCGGTACGTACTAATTTTTGTGTTGTGGGTTATTTCGTTTTGTGTCTTCACGTCAGGCTGATGACACAACCTTCGCCTATACTTTGGAAGGCGGCCCGTCAGGATTTGAGGCAGGCGGGGCAGGCGTTGGTTCTCGGCGTGCGCTTGAAGAGACGGAGGCAGCCAAGGACATTCCAGTCAAAGACACCAAGAGCATAAATAATGGAACCACCGAACGAGAATTGCAGCAGACCACTTTGCTGGCCTTCATCAACAGCTACGAAGTCGGGACGCGCTTTAATGACACCCCGCCCATGGGCATCACTGGTCCTACTGTGCACCAACCCCAAATTGCTCACTCTCCTGCTGTTGGTGGCGGACCAGGCGTCGTCTTTGGGGGAGGCGCGCAGCCAGGAGCTCCAGGCATCGCTGAGGGAAATTTGGCAGGCCTTGGTACGTGAGTCAGTAAACGTCGTAATAGAATGCATCTTCGTTTCCGGGCCTGTCTCACGCTCTGTCTTTACCTCAAACCACCATAGCTGGCCAGCCAGGGGTAGGTGCAGGTGGCGCGGGCATTGGCGCTTCGTCGACAGGCTTGGGCACCACTGCGGGCTCGATTGGAGGAGCCCCTGGAGGTGCGGGATTCATCGGACCCTCGTAAGTATTTTTTTTGCTAGTCAAAGTTCCATTCTTGCCCTGTAATATTCGTTCTCATACATATGCTCAACATGTTCTTCTCTCTCTCTCTCCCTTCGCACATTTATCCATGTAAACATGCATTGTAGGGGCTTACCTGCCCCCGTCGTCGCGCAAGGTGGTGTGGGTTCCAGTGGGGGGCTCGGCAGTGTAGGCGGTAACGGTGGTGCCGCTGGTGGCATTTAAGACAAGCAAAAAGAGAATTGAAAAAGAAAAAGAAGGGAGAGAAGAAGACGCATGCTACCTTTATTTTTACAGTTGTTTTCTTTACTACATTCGTTTTAAAATCTTAATACAACGATTCTGTACACTATCATTGTATTTGTTGCTCTTGCTGATTTACCACGTTGACCAAGAAAGTCGTGACACACGACGGGCAAGCCAAAGAAATGCCTTGATGAGAACCCCTTCCCATCCCTCCACCACCACCAACACCCCCTCCAGCCCCCGTCAAAGCGCGGTACTCCTGACAGAAAATCTCCGTGGTGAGATGCAAAGGTCGGGCAGGTCCCGTCAATTTACTCTCCAAGGCAGGCACAAAGCGCTCAAGGAGCTCAACTTGGCTGAGGACATGCCCACAGCTAAATGCCACAATAGGAACCTCCTCCTCTTGCTCATCCGCAGCCCACCTATCGACAAACCCGCCAGGGGCCAAAATACGTCTTCCCCCCGCCCTCGAAGAAGAAGTACTCATGCCGCGCTTATCCCCGCCACCACCACTACTACTAATGCTCCGACCCCTCGTCATTGCGCCCAGCAATCGCTGCAGGGGCACTTCAATACGATTCGCCGCAGCTTGGCCTGCTTCTAAGCCCTGAATTTGTTTATACAAGGCATCCCACAAAGCAGCAGTAGGCCTCGGAACGCGCAGCAAGGCCGGGGCCCGCCCACCCGTGCTCCAGAGAACTGTCACCCCCGCTTGCTGCATTGCTTGACCGTGCGCCTTGATGTGCTCGGTGAGATGCACGTAAAAGGCAGGAGAGAAACAGAGGGGCTCACTTTCTGGCACTACTACCGCACCGTCCGCGTCCACGAGGCTGTCTGAGGCGCCTGCGTGCAGAATAAGCAGGTCCGTCAAGAGGGCCACGCCCATATGCCATGCCCAGGGGGAGAGACCCGCAGCGGCCCTCGCCGTGTCGTCACCTGACGGTAAGATGACGCCTTCCAGTCGATCAGGAGGCAGCCCTAAGCGGGCCCAGCTCTCGAGAAGCTTAGCCGCCATCCGCTTGCGAGTCGACCATCGCAGGGTATCCTCCCGAAGCAACACGTGACTCTGAAGCAGCCCAAGGAGCACCTCAATGGCCTCTTCTTTCGCCTGATCCACGTCCACGCCTTCCGTACGTCCCGTCGCGATTTTCACCACTTCCTCCAAGCGCACCTGCAGCGCCCCTTCCCACTCCCCGGCCGCCTCGAGCAGCAGCGCCGCAGCCCCTGCATTTTGGGGTGTTGTTGTTGTTCTCGTCAAGGCCCGCATGAGGATGATGGCCGGGGTGAAATGCACGTTGCGCGAGAGGGAAGTAGAGGAGAAGGAAGTCGCCGAGGCGGCTGATTGGCTCGTCCAGGCCACGAGAAGCTGCTCGAGCAGCAGCTGCGCCTCCAAGGCCTCTCTCTCGGGCAGTGACAGGTTCGCCGGGCGTGCTAAAAATGTGCTGCTAGATGAGGTGCTGATGGTCTTTTGCTGCGCTAGCTGGTGTGCTTGGAGGGCCGTGGGCGTATATGCAAGGGGCTGCGCTAGGATCAAGAGCGCCTCCAAGAGCAGGTCTGAGAGCATACGTGTTTCCCTTCGCTTTCTCTCATTTTGCTCTGTCTCGACCTGATCTACATGACTTTCCTCGTCCTCGTTCTCCTCCCAGTCTTCCTCTCCTTCTCCTCCATCCGTAGCAGCAGCAGCAGTATCCGTCCTTGCCGCGAGGGCATCGACCGCCACCGCCAGGCCCGCCACCACTCCCTCCCTCGAAGACCACGCAGCAATGAGCGGCACTCCCCGCGCGCCGCCCTCCTCCTTCTCTTGAAAGGCAGCAGCCGCCACTACCAAGCGTGGGCTCATGGGTAGGGGGGGAGGTGGTTCGCGGGTGGGGAGTGGTCCGAGGCCTAACCAGTAGGAAAGCTGGAGGACGAGGGCGCCAAGGCAGGGATAGGGGAGGGTAGGGAGGGTGGCTAAGAGCCATTGGTATTGCTCGTGGAGGAGGAGGAGGTGGAAGTCTGAGAGCAGGATGTCGAGTTGGAGGCGGAGGGGCAGGACGGCCCAGAGGACTGAGCGGCCGGCTTGGATGATGCATTTTCCGGCGCCGACCCCGCAGAGCCACGCGACGTCGCTTCGACTTAAAGGCATGAGCAAGCTTGCGGAGGAGGAGGACGAGGAGGAGGACAAGGACGAGGAAGCGGTCGAAGGCGAGGAAGAAGAGGCCAACGCAGCGAGACAATCCAAAGTCTTCGACAGACCAGGCACCTTCTCACGGACCCAGCTCGCAAACAAAGCCTCCGAGACACGCCGCCGCGCCAACAGCAGCGCCACTACCTTGCCCAAATTATAATCCGAACAGGCTTCTAGAAAGAGCAACAACTCCTCCTTGGTCCAGCCTGCGGGGGCTCTCCCTCCCACCATCACCATCCACCGCACGCACTGCAAGGCGACACGAGCTCGGCCGGGGCCACCAGGTTTAAGCCAGGGATCAGCTCCTTTCAATCGACGGAAATACTCGGGGTGGAGTACAGGGCCCTTGGGGGCAGGATTGCTGCTGCCGTCGTCGAGGTCGCATAGGAGGAGGCTCCATGCTAGCGTCAGTGCCTCGTTAACCTTCACCTCCTTCCCCAGGATTTTGACAAAAGCCACCATCTCCCCGGGGGCCAATGCGCGGGCTTGGAGGGAGGAAGGGAGGGAGGAAGGCAAGGGAAATTCAGGCAAGACAAAGCCTCCCCGTCTCCCAGGGCGCGGCGAGGAGGACATGGTTTCCTCTTCTTTATTAGCTAGCAGGCGTAGTAAAAAGATGCTACAGCGGCTCCACACCGCCAAAGACCAAGCTAACACGTCGTCCGGCCCCGTCAGCGCTGCAGCAGCTGTACTGGAGGTCGGTGGTAGAAACATGCGTGAGCGTGCTAGGGTCAGGATGTCGCGGATGTCAGGTTTGACGGGCACGAGCCAGCCCAAGAAGGACAGAGGGGCCTTGGTTGGCGATTGGAAAGCACGCAGCAAAGGAGAGATCGGAGGCCCGACGTACCCGTCCTTGTCCTCCGCCTCGTCTTGAGGCAGCCGGTAGGTCAACAGCCAGTACGATGAGGAGGGCAGCCCTTCTTCACTCTCGCCTACGTCCTCACCCCATGCCGCCGCCGCGGGTCCCCCTCCTCCCTGCCGTCGACGACAGGCAGCAACCGAGAGCACCAAAAACTTCTCTGGCATCAAGGTCGCTTCAATGACGCGGCTCACGCACATCTCTCCCCCCTCACTAGTACTGCTCCTCCCTGCACTTTTGCCTAGCCCCTCCAAATCCTCCGCCAGCACCATCTGACACAAGCAGCGACACGCCGGCGCTCCTGCAGCTGCTGCTGCTGTTCCTGCTCCTCCTCCTCCTCCTCCTCCTGCTCCGCCGCTTGCAGCAAGGGCGCAATAATGCACCTCCACTATCAGACCCCGTCCATCGGGACTTAGACGAGCCAGCACCAACCCAAAAGCCTCCTCGCACCCTTCTTCCTTCCCGTCCTCCTTCTCCTTTGAAATGGACTGCACCGCCGTCACGACCCTCGTGTCCTCCCACCAGCCAGGAGGAAGACGAGCAGCAGTAGCAGCAGCAGCAGCAGCGCCTCCACCACCTACTGCTGCTCCATCCTCTTTCCTCCACAACGGGCATGTCGTCCCAAACATTCCGTCTGTCGAAGTAAAGCACGTATGGATATGCGGCTGCCGGGGTAAGCCCAACGAAGACGAATAAGGATCTGACCGGGCAAAGCACCTATCCCAAAGCGACTCAGCCTCCCTCTCCTCCTGTCCCTCATTCACCCTACTACTATTGCTCTCGTTCAACCCCCAACTACTCCCTCCTCCTCCACCTCCTCCTCCCTCCCTCCCTCCCCCTCCGCTGCTACTGCTCTTCTTCTTCCCCTTCTTGCGGCCCCGCTGCGGTGAGTTGAGCAAAAGGCTGCCAATGGATTGGGTGGAGGGAGAGGAGGAGGAAGAGGAGGAGGCTTCGGTGGTTGTGGTGGAGTGTGGGGAGGAACGGGGAGGGGTCATGGGTGAGGAGGGGGGGAGACCCAGGGTTGCTGCTCGAGGGTACTTCATTTTTTGGTTTTGAGGGGTGGAGGACGAGGAGGAGGAGGAGCCTGAGTGCCGACGACTGCTGCTGCTGCTGCCGCTGGTTCGGGATGGGGAGAGGTCGTCTCGCTGCTGCTGTTGCTGCTGCTGCTGTTGTTGGTGTCGGGTGGGGGAGGGAGGGGCCATGGGGTCGGTGGATGACTCGAGGACGAGGGAGTAAAGCCGGCCACTCGCCAAGGTGATGAGCAAGATGCGTTGCTGCAATGGCGAATCACTACTGCTACTGCTACTACTGCCACTGCCTCCACCTGCATGGATCTGCAAAGCAGCCACCCCACGACCCTCTGCTCCTACTTCCTCTCTTCCCTCCAGCGAAGAAGGGATGTAGAGCAAGTCCACCTCCCTCTCTTGATCCATGTCCAAAATCGACAACGCCCCCCTCCCTCCACTCGTCCCCCCAACAATAGCCATACTACTACAAGCAACCGGCGACCCCATCCCACCCCCTCCTCCTCCTCCTCTCCCCGTGCCTTTAGCAGGCGTCCACAACACACAGCAGCGGGGGACAAACTCCCCCTCGGCGCTCATAGAGCCCAACGAGATGTCTTTTGCTCGCCGTTGCGCACCACCTCCTACCCCACTCCCTCCCCCTCCTCCACCACCACCAGCGCCACTGCCTGTTCCGCCGCCCCCGCCAGGAAGCATATGTAGGGATCCAGGCCCATCCCGCTGGTATTTGGGGTCTAAGGAAAAATCGAACAAAGAAGGCCCGAGCGGGTTGAATCGCTGCTGCTGCTGCTGGTCGTCGCTGCTGCTGCCGCTTGCTTTCTTTTTCTCCTGCTGCTGGGCATTATTTTTGTTGTTGGTAGGTCCCCGCTGTCGATTTTCTTTTCCCGTTTTTGAAGAGAAACCGTTGCCCGTCGTGATCCCGTCTTGTTCGTGCTCGTGGTCGTAGATTCGACGTGCCGCCTTGACCACCCTCCGGACATGCAATCCGTACGCATTCCCCTCCCGCGTCACACACAGCAAGCGCCGCAAATCATCACTCAAGGCCAAGCACGCCATCGTATTCGGTGGTCCACTTCCCGCCAAACGCCTTCCGCTCCCACGGCCACTGTGACTCCTCCCTCCCCCACCGCTGCTGCTGCTGCTCCCGCCGCCGGTGGGGAGGATGGGCCATTCGTATATGTAGTCCCCTTCTTCCACGGCACCCTCCCCCTCGAGCGACGCCCAAGCATTCCCCGACATGCGCAAGAGCAAGCTCGGTTGGCGCGTGCTCAATGCCAAGACCGTGATACGGGCGTCCGCCTCGGAGTGCCGGCCCTGAATGGCACAAGAGACCCCAAAGCTGGCGGCGCACGGCTGGGCTTGTGCTTGGGCCTGGAGGGCGGAGCGGGGGAAGCAGGCAGAGGTGTTGTCGCACCAGGCATTGGCCACGTGCACGTATCGTTCCAATTTGATGAGCGCTTGCGACGGTGGAAGTGGTGCTTGGGGTAATGGTAAAGGAGATGGCGAGGGGAGGGGAGGAGGCTGCTGCTGCTGCGAGTTGTGGGACGTGTCGACGGCCAGCCTTGGTATTGCGGAAGAGGGCTGCTGCTCACCCCCGCCGCCGCGTTTCTTCTTGCCCATGCTTATCTGTGAAAGAATGTGAATTTGTACGTAATGTGAGAATGAGTCGAGAGCACGTGCATGCACGCGAAGAGGCGAAGAACAATCCTCCTTGCATCATCATTCATCATCACGCCAAGTCGGTTGTTGGGTTCAACGCACAAATTGCGGCCTATTTCATCATTTTTGGGCTTTTCGTTTAGGCTTTCCACTTTCCACCAATCACAGGCCACTTCGTCGTCGCTCGAGAATCGCTCCGTGTTCTTGTTCTTCGTCATCGATGGGGTGTGGAGTTGAGGTGGAGCGGACCAAAGCCTGGGTGCCCTTGCTCTGTTCACGCGGCACGCACACCTAGCACATTTTGCCCTTTTTGTGCCTTCATGCCCTTCACACGACAGAGTTTCTTCGAGGTGCCCAGCTCACAGCCTGCAGCAGCACCACCATCACTCATCATCACTCGGCGCGTGCGGCGCATGGCAACCAGCAGCAGCACCCATGCTGGGCACCCCCTCTTCCTACAAGACATGCCAGCCCACGCATCTGCGCTCCGCCTCACCACGGCCCCCACCCAGAGCCTCACGCCCCTCCTTGTGTGCGTCGCCCCCTCTTTTGCCTGGGCGTGCGCTCGGCGGGGGCCCTTGAACGTGTGGCTTGGGAGCGGCCTTCGGTTTGAATCGGTGGAGGGAGGACGCTGGCCCCGCGTGCCTCCACACGCCCATGCCTCTCCTCCTCCCGCCACCACAAGGGCACTGCCTCCTCAGCCAGCCACCCCAGCCCCACACACTCACTCTCTGTCCATGCGCCAGCGTCTCACTCATCCCACCCCTCCCCCGCCCCCCCACGACACACCAACCAACACAGGTTCTTTCTTCTTTCCAGAAGCAGCAGCCACACCCCCCCGCAACCATGCGAAGAGTACGAAGCTGGGGTAAGTTACACGCACAGACGGGAGGGAAGGGAGGGAGGGCAGAGGGAGAAGATGTATGTGCTGTTTGCTTGTGCGTGTGTGCGGCGCGCGAGGAAGACGTGCCCTCCCTCCCTCCCCTCGAATTCAAATTTGCCCGTCATGCGAAGACCAAACACCCGCCCCCACAAAGAGTGAGGCAGGGCAGAGCGATAGTGTGTGTGTGTGTGTGTGTGTGTGCACATTCCTGCGTATGTGTGGGACGAGGCAAAGGCACATAATGCCATGCCCTCCCTCCCTCCCTCCCTCCCTCCCTCCCTCCCTCCCCC
>Ga0209390_10006504_pt1 | contig 15629 bp, 14 predicted proteins | sample BON01_FD_187212 | JGI IMG/M metagenome (GOLD analysis project Ga0209390, IMG submission 187212) | Freshwater microbial communities from Lake Bonney liftoff mats and glacier meltwater in Antarctica - BON-01 (SPAdes) (version 2) | ecosystem: Environmental > Aquatic > Freshwater > Ice > Glacier... | reverse complement strand
CCTAAGCAGTTGTATTTACGCACACTCGATACGCGTGCGCGTGAGCTACTCTCGCAGGCTCGGCTGCCTGCGCACCTGGCCAAATACGAACTGGATCGTGCGGGGCCTTGTCCATTCAAGGCCCCGCACTGGGTTCACTACTCGAGCTTTTTAAGAGTATGGGCGACTCTCGGCGCGGACATGGTTTGCGCCACCGCCAATCCTTCGTATTGGCCTGTGCGGTGGTGGCCATGCTTATGGGCGCAGACAGTTATAAGGCACTCGAGGATATCGCAGGCAAACTCAACCAGCGTCAGCTTCGAGCACTGGGTGCGCGTCGCCACGCGCAAACCGGGCGCTACCATGCACCGAGCGACAGCACTTTTTTCCGAGTGCTCGGTCAGGTCGATGCGGCACAGTTCGACCAAAAGCTCGGGCAGTGGATGAGCCTGCGCGAGCTCGACTCACTTCAGCGTATCGCTGTAGATGGTAAAACCTTACGCGGCAGCAAGCGGGGGGAGGACGGCAAGCCACTGCAACTACTCTCGGCAGTGACTCACTGTCTGCGTGTGACGATTGCACAGCGCGAAATCGAAGACAAGAGCAACGAAATCCCCGCTCTGATCCCGCTGCTCGATGACATCCCGCGACTTGAAGGCAGCTTGATCACTGCCGATGCGATGCAGTGCCAGCAAGAAGCCTGCCGCTACATCACTCAGATACGCGCCGCAGATTATTTGATCAGCCTGAAAGGCAATCAAAGCGGCATCCTCCAGCGGGCAGAACTTAAACTACCGCAGGAGTTTTTTTCCCTGTGAACATGACACTGGATGGCAGAAATCCAACGGGCGACTGCAACGCTGGCGCATCCAGCGTAAAAGTCTCAGCCCCGAAGAGGCAGGTTTGATCGGATGCTGGCAGTTCATCGTGCTCTACCGAGAAAGGCAGTATTTACGGGGAGGAAAAGTTTATAAGGAAGAGAAAGAATACGCCTACTACGTGACGAGCGCATCCGCTGGTCACTACAGCGCCTCCGAACTGATCGAAGCCATACGCGGGCATTGGGATAGTATCGAAAACGGCTCGCACCACCGGCGCGACGTCAGTATGGGCGAAGACGCATCTGGCATCTCCAAACGCCCTCAGGCTCACATGATGGCCTCTTTGCGCAATCTCACGCTCGGGCTATACGAGCGGCAAAAAGACCGCAACAAAGACAGCCTGCCTTCTTGGCGTCGAAAAATGACTGCCTCTCAGGCAATCCAATTACTCACCTCCAAAGCATAAATAAAACCAACAACGACAGAAAATACACACACAAACCTTCACCTGTAAGAGCCCATCGCAAACGCCATTGGCTCTGGGGGCGTCGATACTAGACCGACGCCGTGGCGATACCGATTCGCTACGGCACGACGGGATTATGTCGAACCCTTACCTCTGCGCTCCAAACATCGCGAGCTTTAGGGAGTTATAGCCCTTCCAGATGAAATGCCCCTGGAGATGCTGGTTAATGCTTGGATCGTTCCTTTGACACCGGATTCGAACACCCGCATAATCAAGCACCGAATCAGGCACGGAAGTCAATGCGAGTGCCGCATCGAAAATATCTAAAAGCCTCCTAGACGATTGAGCCCACAGGCTCGCATCGACTACGTTTGACGTTGGCACGAGATGGATCATATATGAATGAGATTGAGACAACCAAGACACTTTCAGGCAAGACGCTTTCGCCCGGTTTGGGCGAGGGACCACTATTTGTTTACCGGGATGTTCTGACCCGGTTTGATGAGTTCTGCGATATTGAAGAGTCCCAAGTGGATGATGAATTGAAACGGCTGGACTCTGCCCTTCTGCGGATTTCAGATGACCTGAGTCTATTGGCAGATCGCGTTGAAAAGGAGATCGATTCGGAGCTCTCGGGTGTTTTTCGGGCGCACTTGGCCATGGTTCAAGATCCGAGCTTGAGGACAGAAGTGGAGCAGCAGATTACAGACGAACTAGTGAGCGCAGGCTGCGCGGTTAGAACCGTGTTTCGACGTTGGGAACGCCGGTTCCAATCCATGGATGCTGATGTATCCAGACAGAAGGGCGATGACATGCGAGACTTGGCACGCCGGCTTATATCCGCGCTAGCTGGCGTCTATGCGCATGCCCTCGCGAATATACCTCCTGGTAGTGTTCTGGTGGCGAGACGCCTATTGCCGTCGGATACCGTATTCCTTGCCCGGAATACCGCTACAGCAGCTATACTGGAGCTTGGAGGCAAAGGTTCGCACGCAGCACTCTTCGCCCGTGAAATCGGCCTTCCGTGTGTTGCAGGCATCCGTGGCCTTCTTGATGCAGTTTCTGAAGATTCTTTCGCTGTCGTCAATGCAGACGAGGGCGAAGTGATCATTAATCCAACTGCTAAGCAGAAGAAATCCTTCCACACGAAACAAGAGGGGCAAGTGAGAACCAGCGCAAAGGCGCTCGAACGCGCGCATGAGCCCGCCGTGACAGCGAATGGGACAAGCATTGCCGTTCTCGCAAACGTGGGCGACGCAGAGGATACGCGCTTCGCAGTTGAAAACGGGGCTGACGGCGTTGGACTATACCGCCTGGAACAGGCATATTTAGGGCGTCAGAATCCTCCGAGCGTGGAAGAACTTTATCAGGAAATGCGGGCGACCTTAGAGCCCGCCAAAGGTCTGCCCGTCACTGTTAGATTACTTGATGTGGGTGCGGATAAGACGCTTTCATTTCTCAAAATGCCCAGAGAACCAAATCCCTCATTGGGCGTCCGCGGCATCCGCTTCCTGCGTGAACACCTGGGACTCCTGCGCACGCAGTTGGATGCATTGCTACAGCTTTCATCTGATTTTGACCTGCATATCCTAGTGCCGATGGTCACCCTGCCGAGCGACATCGAGTTGGTTAACCAAGCCCTCAAGGAACTCGCATCAAAAGGCTCAACGTCGCGCATGCCTAAAGTCGGAGCCATGATTGAGACACCGGCCGCAGCCCTGACTGCTCCTGACATCCTGAAGCACGCAGAATTCCTCAGTTTCGGCACCAATGATCTGACACAGTATGCCTTCGCCGCTGACCGTGAGAACGAAGCGGTTGATGTCTATTTTGATGACACCCACGATGTTGTTTTTCGCCTGATTCGCACCGTCCATGAGGACGTTCCCAATATTCCCCTCTCAATCTGCGGCGAATTGGCAGGACGTGCCGAAGCCGTGTCTAGGCTCGTAGAGTGTGGCATCACTTCTGTCAGTGTTGTGCCCACCTTGATTCCCGCGATCAAGGAGGCTGTTCGGCGCTGCGGCAAGGCATCATAAACGTGTGCCAGTGAGCTGTCCTTGTTGCCCGACACGATAATCCGCTTTCGATACATTGGCTTGCTTCCCCGGCGGGCGCATGTAAGATGCACTGTTTTCGCATCCAGCTGATCCTACGGCGTATTTGACTATGAAGGACGACCCAAACGAATCTTTTTCGCTCCCCGAAAAACCGCATAGCCGCACGGCTGAGGAGATCCAGCAGAATCTGGACGCCTCGACCAAGGGGCTTTCCTCGGAGCAAGCTTCAGAGCGATTGGAGCGATTCGGCCATAACCGGCTGCCAGAAGCGCCAAAGGACTCTTGGTTGATCCGCTTTGCTCGACACTTTCATGACACTCTGATATACGTGCTTTTGGGAGCTGCCGCCATAACCGGAGTCCTCCAGCACTGGGTCGATACTGGCGTCATCCTCGGCGTCGTTGTGATCAACGCAATCATCGGATTCATTCAGGAAGGAAAGGCGGAGAAAGCGCTGGCTGGCATCAGCAAGATGCTCTCTACGAACGCCCGCGTGTTGCGCAATGACGACTGGACTGAGATCGAGGCGGATCAACTGGTGCCGGGTGACATCGTCGCACTGCGCTCGGGCAACCGGGTGCCGGCCGACCTGCGCTTAACCGAAGTCCTCAACCTCCGGATCGAAGAGTCCGCGCTTACTGGCGAGTCCGTGCCGAGCGATAAATCACTCGACGCCCTGCCCGAAGAGACTGGCGTGGGCGACCGTGCCAACATGGCTTTTTCCGGCACCCTCGTCGCCGCTGGACGCGGGGTCGGCATCGTCACCGGCACCGGCTCAAAGACCGAAATCGGCAAGATCAACACCATGATCTCGGAGGTGCAGACGCTCGCTACGCCCCTAACCAAGCAGATGGCTGCCTTCAGCAAGGTGCTCTCCTATGTGATCATCGGCGTGGCCGCAATTATGTTCGGACTCGGTTGGGCGTTTCACGATTACACCATAGACGAACTTTTCTTCGCGGCGATTGGCTTTGCCGTAGCCGCCATCCCCGAAGGACTTCCCGCCATCCTCACCATCACGCTGGCGATCGGCGTCCAAAAAATGGCTCGGTGCAATGCGATCACCCGCCAACTTTCGGCCGTCGAGACCCTCGGCTCCGTTACCGTGGTCTGCTCGGATAAAACCGGCACCCTGACCCGCAACGAAATGACGGTGCGCCACGTCGTAACGACCGAAGCCAGCTACGATGTTTCCGGCGAAGGCTATCAGCCGGAGGGAGCCATTACCCGCGAAGGCGAGCCGATCGACTTTGAGCAAGCGAGCGTTCTCCGCCGCCTGATCGAGGTGATGTTACATTGCAACGACACCAAGCTGGAACACACCGACGGGCAATGGAAAGTCCTAGGCGAACCAACCGAAGGCGCCCTACAGGCCTTAGCCCGGAAAGCCGACAAGCCCGCCGCCAAACTCGGGCGGATTGCTGCGATCCCCTTTGAATCGGAAAACAAATTCATGGCCGTTCTCACTGAAGAGGCCGAAACCGGGCGCAAGATCCTGCTCAAAGGCGCCCCCGGGCGCCTCCTCGACCGCTGCGAAGCGCAGGCCGATGCCTCCGGCCAAGCCGTGCCCCTAGATCGTCCGTTCTGGGAAAAAGCGATCAACGCGCTCAGCGATCAAGGCCTGCGTGTCCTCGCCGCAGCCAGCCGCGAAACCGACACCAGTCAGACGACGCTTGAAAAGAGCGACCTCGATCAAAATATGGTCTTTCTCGGGATTGTCGGCATTGTCGATCCCCCACGCCCGGAAGCGATCGAAGCGATCAAAAAATGCCGTGCCGCCGGCATTCGGGTCAAAATGATCACCGGCGACCACGCCGGAACCGCGCTCGCCATCGGGCGTGAAATGAAGCTCAGCGAACAAGTCCACGCCATCACCGGCGATCAAATCGAAACCGCGACCGACACGGAACTGGAGCAACTTGTGCAGGAAAACGACATCTTCGCCCGCACCAGCCCTAATCATAAACTCCGGATCGTCACCGCACTGCAAGCCCGGGGGGAAGTCGTGGCCATGACCGGCGACGGGGTCAACGACGCCCCCGCGCTCAAACGCGCGGATGTCGGGGTCGCCATGGGCATCAAAGGCACCGAAGCAACCAAAGAAGCTGCCCAAATCGTGCTGGCGGACGACAACTTCGCCTCCATTGAGCGCGCGGTCGAAGAAGGACGGGCGATCTATGACAACCTCCGCAAAGCCATTGTCTTCATCCTGCCGACAAATGGAGCCGAAGGCTTTGTCATGCTCGCCGCCATTGTCTTCGGGATGACGCTTCCCTTGACTCCCGTTCAAATCCTCTGGGTCAACATGGTAACCGCCGTCACCCTCGCCCTGGCCCTCGCCTTCGAACCGGCCGAGCCCAATATCATGCAGCGGGCGCCCCGCAAGCCCGGCACCTCCATCCTCGACCTGCTCTTGCTCTGGCGCATCACTTTCGTCTCTCTACTGGTCGGCGGATTGACCATCAGTATCTTCATTTATGAGCTTCGCATCGGCCTCAGTGAGGAGCTCGCCCGCACCGTTGCAGTCAACACGCTCGTCTTTGGCCAGATATTTTATCTGTTCAACAGCCGCTTTCTCCGCGAGTCGAGCCTCCGGATCGGGCAACTCTTTACCAACAAAGCCGTCTGGATCGCAGTAGCCGCCCTACTCTGCCTACAACTCATCTTTGTTTACGTTCCGTTTATGAACACCATCTTCGGCTCCGCAGCCCTCGAACTCCGTCATTGGCTGATTCCACTCGCCGGCGGCATCGCCGTCTTCCTGATCGTAGAAATCGAGAAATTCCTGATTTCCGGAAGGAAACCTAAAAATCGCTAGCAGGGGTTCGACTGGATGCAGGATTACTTTGGCTGAATCACTGGCGTTCAAGGTTTGAAGAATCTGGGATTGCGATCGATGAATTCCGATAAAAGCAAGTGAATGCATGCTGCCACCATTCGTGGGTGAAGAGGTCTCATCTAATCTAAAATATGAAAGTGCTTCAATCGCAAGACAACTAGATGTCCAACTGAGATAGAGATTCAGTATGAGGGATTAAACCTCACCTCCCGAGTCGCACCTTACTTACGAGTATCTCTTACTTATATGAAACAAATCCCTACAAATTCCTACTGCCAACTCATCGCCGCGGGCGAACCGTTCCGCCTACTCTTCCCACTCGGGATTTTATTCGGTTTGGTTGGCGTATTACTCTGGCCAGCCTACCAGTGGGGTCTAATAGAGACATATCCGATGCTGATGCATACGCGGATCATGATCGAGTGCTTTCTCGCCGCATTCGTCATCGGTTTTCTCGGCACGGCTTTTCCGCGGCTGATTGAGGTGCCGAAGGTGCGGGGCTTTGAAGTCTGCGGGTATGCGCTGGGGCTGATCGCCGTCTGCGGACTGCATCTTCTTTCGAAGCACCTTTGGGGCGACTTGCTATTTTTAATAACCCTCGGCGGGTTCTTCGTGGGGCTCGGCCTAAGAGTGCGGCTGCGAAAGGATATGCCACCGCCTGCCTTCGTCCTCGTATTGCTGGGGCAGCTCTGCGCGCTCGCGGGCACGATTTGCCTCCTTGTGAGCGGCGCATGGCCGAATGGTTCGGCCACCTACGAGTTCTATCAAGCGGGGCGTCTGTTGCTCTACCAAGGCTTCCTACTCTTTCCGGTTATGGGCGTGGGCGCGTTTTTGTTGCCCCGCTTCTTCGACCTTCCCAATAAGCAAAGTCTGCCCGAATCGTTGACACCCTCGCCTGAATGGTGGGCGCAGGCGCGCTTTGCCATGTTTTGTGGAGGATTGGGTCTGCTCAGTTTTGTTTTGGAATTCTTCGGATACTTGAGAGTCGCCTATGTAATCCGAGCGGCCGCAGTCTTGCTCTATTTCTGGCGCGAAGTCCCCATCCATAAAGCGAAATTCAGCCAAGGCACACTCACGCGGTTGATTTGGATCGCGCTCTTTTCCATTCCCTTAGGTTACCTCGCGATGGCAATTCTGCCAGCCCGGCAAGTCAGCTTACTCCACATTGTGTTCATCACGGGGTTCGGCTTACTCACGCTGACGGTAGCCACGCGCGTGATCTTCGGTCATGGCGGGCGCTCTGATCGTTTCAAAAGCAAGCTTTGGAGCATGCGGGGGGTTGCGGCGCTCATAATCTTGGCCATGGTCACCCGGGTCAGTGCGGATTGGATGCCCGATTTACGACTGAGCCACTACGCCTATGCCGGTCTGGCATGGGCCGCAGCAGCGTTGATTTGGGTCGCCTACGTGCTTCCCGGCGTGCGTCATCCCGACGATTAAACAAGGGGGCTCCCTAGTCAGCGTGCAGCAGAAATTGACGGAGCGCCGAAATATCCAAAAAACGGATATGCTTGCCCTCGATCTCAATCCACCCCTCGTGACGTAGTCGGGCGAATACCCTTGAGAGCGTTTCACTCGTAATGCCTAGCTGACTAGCCAATAGGTGTTTGGCCAAGGGCAAGATAATCTCGGAGCCACCTGTCAGCTCTTCAGCATGCGACTCCATCTCACGCAGCAGCCATTGAACGACCCGCGACTCGGCTTGTTTTAGTTTTAAACCTTCGACCGTCTCTACCAAAAATCGCAAATGCGAGTTCATAGAAGCTAGGAGACACATGGCAAGATCGGGGTTACGTTGGATTTGCGAACGAAAAAACACCGTTGGCATAAGAATGACTTGAGTGGGTTCCGCCGCCTTGGCTGAGGCTGGAAAGCCGTTGTCGCCCACGATGACGACCTCTCCCAAACTTTCGCCCGGATAAAAAACCCGGATGACTTGCTCACGTCCGCCTTCGGTCACCTTGTGCACATTGACGGCACCACTATGGATGATATAAAATCCGCGGACTGCTTCACCCTCGTGAAACAAATAATTATTCTTGGCGATTCTTTGTAAGCGACACCCCTGCGCCAATAGTTTTAGATCCGAAGCCGAAAGTTTGGAAAACATGGGAGTTTTCCGTAAGGTCTGTGTCATCATCACGCTCTGTGCGTTTTGGACTGCGGACTGGGGCGAATGGGGCATAGAAATCTCTCGAAGAAAGGGTTCGATCACAGGCATCTGTTGGTTGTGGTAGAGGCAAGAAGAATGGAATGAATTTGATTCAAATCAAGGTTAGTTTCTACCACGTCCTGTATATTTGTAGCATGCTTACACCCGCTCCCCGAACTCTAGATGTCCGCTCGCTACTTAAAGAAGGTCGGGAACCCTTGTCGGCCATCATTGAAGCCAAGTCTCGTCTCGAAGCAGGCCAGACACTGATTTTACTCGCCCCCTTTGAGCCCCAGCCGCTCTACGCGCGATTCGAGGCCGAAGGCTTTTCGATCAAAGCCAACCGGATCGACAACAACGATTGGGAAATACGATTCATCCCTTCCAACGATGAAGCGGACGAAAAATCGCGACAGCTCGACCTTCGCGGGCTAGATGCAGGCGAAATAGATCGTCGAGGACTTAAAGCGGTTGCCTGCCTCGAGCGTGAACAACGCTTGGAGCTACTCACCAGCGAGCGCCCAGCAACTTTCCTGTCAGAATTGAATGCCGAAAGCACCGACTACGACTGCGAACCTGATGCACACAACCTGTATTGGGTGACGACGATTTGGCGACTGTAGAACTTCCTGGCTTAGGAGCCATGTAACGAGTGACCGTTAGGCGCAAGAAATGGGGTCAGTCCAAGAAATCATAATTATTTAAGGTCATCCTAGAATTAAGAAAGTGATCATTCGTAATATTTTTGTAAGTAATCGACTCCCTACAATCTAAATATTTACCCAATAACATCATATTTCTGCTGAGCAAGATTAGCCAAAAAGCTAGCAATGAATATGAACATTTATGATTTCTTGGACTGACCCCATCGTTTCCTTTATGATTTCTTGGACTGACCCCATCGTTTCCAATTCCCAGCAACTTTCCTGTCAGAATTGAATACCGAAAGCACCGACTACGACTGCGAACCTGATGCACACAACCTGTATTGGGTGACGACGATTTGGCGTCTGTAGAACTTCCTGGCTTAGGAGCCATGTAATGAGTGACCGTTATTGTTTTTACTCTGCTCATTAATCCGGTGTCGCTCGCAGGCGGGAACTCAGCAACAAAGCGAGGCCGCTCCAAAACACAGAGAGCAGGCCATACCAGATACCGGGGCGTTGTAACCACCATGCCGCCAGACCGGGTAAGCGGCCGGGATCAAAGGGTAGCCCGTCGATGGAGAAAAGTAGTCCCACCCGCAAGGCTTCTACCGGATGCGCCATCAACGAAAGCGTCCAAAGCGAAGGGTGCGCTTGAACAATCGGTAAACGTGCGGCGAGCCATGCTAGGATCCCCGCGCCGACTAAAGTAAAGAAACCTAATAAGAGCGCGATCAAATTTGCGGCCACGCTGTCGCGAATGAGTCGCCCGATGAGCAAACCCCACGCCACAAAAACAGCCGCTTCAGCCTGGGCGTAGCCCCAGAGCCGGGGAAGCATCGACCATTGCTCCGAGCGTATTACGGCTGGTAAGATCCAAAGTAAAGCCACCCCGCCAAGTAAGAGCGACCAAAGTGCCCATTTAACGACCAAGCGCCGCCCCATGCCGGAGATCCTCGAAGCGATCAAGAGCTCTTCAGGCGCATCGCCTTGCACTGCCGCCACGCCTGCGAGCAAGCCAATCAACGGTAGCGCGTAGAGGACCAGTGGGAGCGAAAGCCAGACGGCGGTGGTTCCCTCGCCTGAACTGCCCAATGCGATCAATGCGCCGAAGCAAAGGCAGGCGACACCAAAGACCCAAATCACCCGACTGGCCACGATGGTGGACAGCTCTCGCAAAGACAGTGCAGCCCACACGCGGTTCATCCTGACGCCTCCTCCTGTGCCGTAGCCGCACCGTCTTCTAGCACGAAAAGTTCGTCCTGCATCTGAGTGACATCGAGCTGACTGACGATGCGCCCACGCTCGCAGAGGTAACAAGCATCGGCGCGATTGTTCCACTCAGCCAGCAAGTGGGTGGCGACCAAGACAGTGCGCCCCTCCGCACAGACCTCGCGTAGCCATTCTTGAAGACGACGTCGCCAGAAGGGATCCAAGCTCAGTCCCGGTTCATCCAGCATCCAGACTGGATTGGAGGTAAGCGAAAGCACTGCGAGACCGAGCCGTTGACGCAGCCCTCCAGAGAGGGCTGCACTGCGATGGCGTAGGTGTGACTCCAGCCCAAAACGCTCTAAAGCGAGGTCAGCCTCAACCAGCCTCTGCCCTTCTAAGCGAGCGTAAAAGCGAAGAAGCTCGCGTACGCGCAAGCGTGGGTGAAACGCCGGCGCTTGTGGCAGATAGGCCACCCCTGCAGTTTGCTCATGCTCCTTTGCGCCCTCTTTTGCGCCCTCTGTATCTAAAATACGGATACGTCCGGAATCAGGACGCCAGAGCCCCGCAGCAACCTTCAAGGCACTGGATTTCCCTGCCCCATTGGCTCCTACGAGCAGACTGAGTTGCGCCGCTTCGGGCTGCCAATCGAATCCACGCAAGACAGGTTGTCCGCCCAAACGTAGATGAATGTTTTCAAATATAATCATGGGGCATCCGCAATGACCAGCGGGTGGAGATCTTCAATCGTAGGCAGACTGGGCAACTTACCTCGGCTGTGAGCGAAACGCAAGAGTTCGAGCCCTGGACTGCCCGATAGCAAGCCTGCCAAAGGGAACTGCTGGCGCAAATCGCCCAAAAAATCAGCCTCTAGGTGGGAAAGCTCACCCACACCATCGCCATCCAAGTCGGGCGACTGAGTACTCTGCCAGCGGTTGCCCTGTTGCGGACCGCTCCACTGGTTGGCGTCCGCCTCACCCGCAAACTCCGCAGGATGTAGATTGCGCTGAAAAGCGTTTTGAGAAACCACATTATCGGCGGAGCTGCCACCCATTCGAAGACCGATATAATTGCCCTCGATTCGGTTCGCAGTCAGGGCGTTTCGTTGACTGTTTTCCGCATAGACCCCCACAGTATTACCCGCAAATACATTGTGCCGGATCACAGAATCGTCCACCGATTGAAGCAACATACCATAAGCGCGCGTGCCCCGGTTACCACTGAATTCATTATACTCCACCGTCAGTCCGCCCGAATACATAAGCGCCGCACCCGCCGCATTGTGGGTGAAACGGTTTCGGTAGAAACGGTTATCGTCACTATACATATAGTGGAGCCCGTAGCGGGTCTCGCTCACGCGGTTGTCGGCCACCACACAGTGGTCGGCGAACGAAAAGTAAATACCGTCGCGGGTGCGGGCGATCCGGTTTCCTTCGATCCGCACATCCGTGCTGCTGAACAAGTGGATGCCGTTACCCCGGCGGTTTTCGTTGAGCAAGGCCACTGCACAAAATTCAGTCCCGCCGGCACGTGGCGTGCCTTCGGTCAAAGTGTCGAAGACAGGCTCGAGACCGCTGCCAGTCCCGCCTAAGATTGAGTTATCGCGTATTTCACCACCCGCCACTTCGCGGAGATAGATGCCGTGCAAACAACTTTCAATCCGATTGCCCATAATGACCACACCGTCACCGGTCGAATGTATGCCTGCCTCATCTTTCCCGAGCTTGAGTCCAGAATTACGAATCGTTAGCCCCTCGATCCGCACATCATCCGCTCGGACACGGATAACCGAGCCTTGACGGTCGCCATCGACGATTGCTCCGGGCACACCTCGCAGCGTCATCGCCCGGTCAATCGTGATTGCGCCATGATGGATGCCAGCTTCCAGCAGAAGGACACCTCCTTCAGGGACGGCGTCAATACGAAACTGGAGCGTCTCGGCAGTAAGCGGCACGGCCATCATGCCGATCACCGCGCACAGCCATAGGCTATTCTTGAGCGACATACTTTGCTCTCGAAAACCAGAACGCACCAAAAATGATTAAAGGAATTGTCACCATGAGTACGCCACCGATCAACGGGAAGCTATATTGTGTGAAATTGGCGATCTGATTTTTCCCCACCAGCATGGGCGTGAATGGCTCCATCGTGATCGGTGCAGTGGGATCCAAGTCATGCCCGTAGGTGTAGAGCCGATAATAAAACAACCCGACGGAAAAAAGCCCGAAATAGGTGAACAGCGCAAACAGATCCACCACTTGGTTCATGCGCCCATGCACGGCGGCACGGAGAGCAATCATGGCAAAGAGGCCGAGCGCGAACGGCATCCATTTCATCTCGACGAAGTCGCTTTGTATGAGCGGGCGCATGCCAATGTAATGGTTCAGATTATTAATCTCGAAGAGATCTTGTCCGGCGAGGCCGCCCCCTTCCAGCTTATAGCTGTAGATATTGACTCGTAAGCCCTCCTGATACTGCGGCGCGATTAATGTAATGCGCCACAGCGGAAGAAAGGCAACTGCGACGAAGATTGCCGCGACCAACAACAAGAGAAAGCGTGAAACTGGCGTCAACGGACGATCCAGAAACCGCGCTTCCCGCCGCCACCACGGAATCGAGGTGGACGGCGTGTCACTGTGCGATAATTGATCCATTTTAATCGATCGAGACCGTCTCCGCAGTGCCAGCGGGTTTCACTTCCAAGTAGCCTTGCATCTCCTGGTGCAGTGCGGAACAGAAGTTAGTGCAATAGAATGGGAAGACGCCGGCCTTGTCAGCCTTGAAAGTGACTGACTTCGTCTCGCCCGGATCGATGATCACGTTGAGGTTATGCCCACTGATGGCGAAGCCGTGGATGATATCAGTGGTTTGCTCGATGTTGGTAATGTGGAGCACGACGGTATCGCCCTCTTGCACTGAAATCTTGTCGGGGCCGAACTGACTACGAACGGCAGCGATTTTAGCCGTCACTTTACCGGGCTCATAGGTAACGGTGGATTCTGCAAGACTCCAAATGGCATTGGGATTTTTGCTTTCAGCCTTCGGATAAACCTCAATCGGTTGGATTTGGTCGGCCTTGAGGATCTGCGCAAAGTGCGGCTCGGGATCGGTGAATGACTCGTAAACCATTTCCATCTTTTTACCAGTGATGTCGATCAGTTGGCTGCTTTCAGGCTGAGATGGCCCGGTCGAGAGGTGTCGACCTTTGGAGAGCTTGTTCATCGCGACTAACCAATCGCCATACGGTTTGCGAGTATCGCTGCCACCTATCACGAGGTGACCGATGTTGAAATGCGTGCCGATCTTATCCAGGACAAGGCTCTCGGGATTGGCCTTTTCTTCATCCGTCCACGGAGGCAATTTCCACTTGGCCACAGCCGATTCGATGTAGAGCGAGGTGTAGCCATTCCCCTTGCCGTCATACTGAGTGTGCAACGGACCAAGCCCGACGGGGACTTCGCCCTCCACAATGGCGTCGTAGTTCAGCACGGGCACGCCACGGAACTCATCTTGAAAGTCCTTGTTAGCAATTGCTTTTTGCACCTTCTCAAAGTCGAAAACGGTGGTGGTGGGCTGAAGTTTACCCGAAGCGGCGATCCAACGGCCGGAAGGATCAACGTCGATGCCGTGGGGCGACTTGCCGACGGGCACATAGTAAAGCACGCCGGGCACCTTAGCGGGGTCGATGACGGGCACACCGTCGAGCATATCGGCTTTGCCATCAGCGACCGCTTTTGCAGCTGCTCTCCAATTAACAAAAGCCGCATAATCGCGGTCGAGCTGGCTCGCATTGGCTTCCAGCTTGGTGTGCGCCATCTCGGTATTGTAAGACGTCCAAAACGCCCAACCACTGCTGGGACCTTTGCCAGTGGAGCCGAGATCCCAGTTGAAGGGCGGCGTTATGATCTGCCAGCCGACCGAGAGCTCGCCGCTTTCGGAATCGACTTTGATACCGCTGACCATGCCATTAAACTCATCGGCGTAATCTTCGACAGGCGCAAAGCGCCCCATCGGTAGCGGCACCGAGAAACGCGTACCTACTAGAAGATACTCTGTATTTTCAGTAACGAAAGAGGAGCCGTGGTTGCCGCTCGAGTTCGGAATCGGCCCAAGTATTTGCTTGGTCTTGAAATCGCGCAGGTCGATCCGGGCGACCCGGTTATTGGCATTGTCATTGACGAAGAGCCAACGTCCGTCGTAGAGGCCGTCCGTCTTGGATAAGCCCGGGTGGTGAACATCACCCCAAGTATATTCACCCAGCATTTCGCGCGACTCATCGTCGAAACCATAGCCCACGCCTGGGCTGGGTGCGAAAACAGGGATTGTAATCAGGTGACGCATCGAGGGCATGCCCGCGACGAAGACCTGTCCGGAATGCCCGCCGGAATAGAACAAGTAGTAGTTATCCAATTCACCGGGGGCGACATAAGTGCGCTCGGCGGCGGAGCCTTTATCGTTGGCGGAACTCGAAGCACCGGACGAACCTGAATCCGAGCAGCCTGCAAAAAAGGCCGAACCAGCGGAGAGCACCGCCAGAGTTAGTAACGTGAAGCGTTTAGTTTTATTCATATCTAGTATTGGGGGTGGCGTGTTAGGAGTATTGAGTATTATTCACTCAGAAAAAATGAATTTAGCGGACGACCATGTAGCCCTTCATGCCGACTTGGTAGTGGCCTGGAAAAGAGCAGAGAAAGACATAACGCCCTTTCTTCGTCGGCGCTTTAAAGGTGATCGTGTCGCTTTCTCCAGGCCCCAACAACTTGGTGTGTGCGATTATCACGTCGGACATTTCGACGGGCACGTAGTCTGTGGTTGGTGCGTTCATCCCAGCTTCGACGAAAGCTTTTTCATCCGCATTTTGCTCTAGGATGACTAGATTATGCCCCATCGACATCTTTGGCATGGAGCCGACGTTCTTCAGAGTGAGGCTGACCACTTGGCCGCCCTCCACATCGAAAAACTCGAGATTGAACTTCATCTGATCATCGCCGGTGATCTCGACAACTTTATCAATTGTCGCATCAGCTGCGACCGCATACGGATCGGAGCCCGGGGCTGACTTACCGGCGGAAGCCGATGCGTCCGAATCGGAACCAGATGGTTTACACGCGGCCATGAAGGCGGCGAGGAGCATGAGAGGAATTAAGACGGGTGTGGTGTATTTGTTCATAGCAATAAGATAGATTCGGTTAAGAAAATAACATCAAACTAGCTACAGCTTCTTGATATGGATCAAGACAGTTGAGGATCCAGTCTGTCATAGTAGATGAATCATGCATAATATTACACTTCTCCCTAGAATCCTCCGCCCGTTATTCGGTGCCGCCATTATCCTTCTCTCTAGCTTTGCTGGATCGGCTCACGCTCAAAACGTGCCTACCCTGCGCGAGGGCGATACAATCCTCACCACCAAATTGATCGACGAAAACGGAGCGCCGATCTCGCTGTCTTCTCCTGGG
>Ga0209390_10006494_pt1 | contig 15641 bp, 12 predicted proteins | sample BON01_FD_187212 | JGI IMG/M metagenome (GOLD analysis project Ga0209390, IMG submission 187212) | Freshwater microbial communities from Lake Bonney liftoff mats and glacier meltwater in Antarctica - BON-01 (SPAdes) (version 2) | ecosystem: Environmental > Aquatic > Freshwater > Ice > Glacier... | reverse complement strand
GTTCGCTGATCGACCACGACATGGAAGGGTTCCAACGAAAAGTTGCCAGTGCATTCGCCGCGTGTCGCCAAGCGGTCAACGACCAATTGCTACAGCCGTCCGGGCATTTGCCTTCCAACGGCAATGGACACATCTACAGCAACAGCGTCAGGCAGAAGGCGGGGCGGGCCACCCAAAGTCAGGTCCGGGCCATCTTTGCGATTGCCCGGCAACAAAAGTTCGATCCGGCAATCGTGGTTCACGAACGATTCAACGTCGCACGTCCAGAGGAACTGTCGATCCGCGAGGCCAGCACGTTGATCGACGAACTCAAAACAGCACAGCTTGCGGTGACAAGTTGACCCCACGATCATCGTGGACGCCATCAACGACCGCTTTCGGTCTCGAATGGATGTCAGTGACGCCGTTTTCTGCTGCGTCGATTCGATCTCCGCCCGTTCCGCCATCTGGCGAACCATCGGACGCGATATTGGAATTCGCCACGACTTCTGGTGTGATGCAACGATGCTCGGAGAAACTCTTCGAGTCCTCACCGTCACCCCCGAATCCGGCTCCGAGCACTACGCGTCAATCCTTTTCCGCCAGTCCGAAGCCCGACGAGGAACCTGCACTTCCCTCAGCACCATCTACGCCGCCAGCATTACAGCGGGGTTGATGGTTCATCAGTTTACTCGTTGGCTGCGTAGGATTCCCACGCAGACCGATGTCCTTGTAAATCTGTTGACCATGGAAATGAGTGTTGGGGGGGGGGAGTTGTGTTTGGCATAGCGCCGACCAGTTCATCTCAATCTGCCTCACAGCCACGTCGCACACGCGGCGTGGCTGCGGTGGCTTTTCTTTAGCTATCAGGAAATGGTGATCAATTCGCCGTCGATATCGTCGGTGCAGAACGGAGCAGACATACGGGTCAGAGCAATGCAAGCCTATCAGGACATGGTCTATGGAAGACATATGAATTAACCTGAGCGATGCGTACAGATTAGCGACTCACATCATCTCTGTTGCTGATTGGACACGCTCGCTCAGGAGGTGATCGGAGAACACTGGCGAGTCAGCTTTTTTCCTGAAAGGCCGGCAGCACAGTCAGCTCAATTCCACGAATCTCGTCGTGAACGTCTGGTGCAAGGATGTTCGGACAGAGCGTCTGCTGGTAACGGGCAAGGCGTCGCAACCAAAATCGGTTCAGGACCGACAATATGTCAACAATACTCACATGGTGTGTGGACATGTTGACAACGAAAAGGACGCGAGCTCGTTTGGATTATGAAAATCCCGTCGTTCAGTCGGCGACGTCTCAGCGGTGAGCACGACGCCCATCGTACTGGGCTGGTTGCCCCATGCTCGATTACCAACTTCACCATTGAAGCGAGCAACCAGTTGTTCGTCTGTCCGCTCTGCAACGCTGGCGGCGAAACCATATCGTTCTTCAAGATCAGACATTGCGGAGGGCTCACTTTCAGGAGGTCAGAACGAAATTGGACGCCGCACTTCAACTCAATTCTGTCGCCTCCGGATCACAAGAATCGTCGTCATGCCCGATATTTCCACGAGATATCATTGTCAGCGACGCGGCAATACACGCGACCGTCGCTGGGTTCGTACTACCACAGTCTCGCGTGCTTATGAAATCGTCGGCATCACGCTGTTAGGACGTGATCTGTCCAGGTAGTCTGGTAAGACTGGGTCTCGAGTCGCTGGAAAGTACTGCCCACAATAAGGCGTTCCGCATTCACTGAACCACATGCACGGAAAAACACCTGGTGTGCAAAATGTGGCGGTGATAACAGGAATATTTTGATCCGATCGTCCAGAATTTACGTTCAACGGTTTCTGTGTCCGGCCACCATCCCTCTAAGGAGTTAGTTATGAAAAGTGATCTAACCGACATCACACTTGTTGTGGACCGCAGCGGTTCTATGGACGCCATCAAAGACGATGCACAGGGCGGCATCAATGAATTCATCCGCGGACAGGCCGCAGAATCAGGCAAGGCACTGCTGACGCTGATGCAGTTCGATACGGAATACGATCTCGTCCATAATGGCGTCAACGTTGCTGACGTGCCGCCATATCAGCTTGTGCCGCGTGGCATGACGGCTCTGCTGGACGCAGTCGGCCGCGCAATCAACGAAACAGGAGCTCGACTGGCTGGCATGCCGGAACAGGACCGTCCGGGGCTCGTCGTCTTTGTCATCGTCACCGACGGAGCAGAAAATTCCAGCAAGGAGTTTACACGTGCCGACATCCGGAAAATGATTGAGCACCAGCAGTCAGAATACAGCTGGCAGTTTACCTTCCTGGCAGCCGATCAGGATGCCTTTGCCGCCGGTGGCAGCATGGGAATCAAGGCCGACGGTATCGCAAACTTCTCCAAGGGCAAAATGCGAGGCACCTATGCTGCCGCCAACGCTAAGGTTGCAAGAATGCGCCGAGCATCGGCTGCAAGCGAAGAAATCGACAACGCCTTCAGTCCGATGGAACTCAAGGCGATGACGGGCGATGGGGACAAGTCATAGGCGTCAAAGTCGTTCATTGATCCTGCGACAGATATCATTTCAGGTTCGATCCAAAACCGCCGGCACGGTATGGTGCCGGTGGTTACTTTTTCAGCTCACAAAATAGTGGGCGATCTGATTCGGATCGCTCTTTCGGTGTGAACAAGTAATTTTTACAGAACGTCGGTCCATGAAATTTGCAGCACAGCTCTGGATCCGCCTGGTGCCCGGTGCGTTGCGGCCATCAAACAACGAGGGTTCGGTTAACGAGTTTCGAGGAGGATCGGAAACACTCCTCAGATGGCTGGAAATGCAGTTAGGGTTGCCAGCACCGACTGTCCACATCGCGAACCGGATCAATGAATATGCGGCGATTCTGGATAACATACAGGATGCTGTTTTCTCTGCGAGCATGACCGCAGATCGATGGGCGACCGCTGCGGAGCTGTTGTCTCGTCGTGACGAACTGATGTTGTCCGGCTGGGACGAAACGGATTTAGTCCTGCTGCCCACGATTGTTCGTAACTTGGCTCGCGACGCGGAAGAGAGCGAACTGAACTTTGCTGGAGAAGCTACGCGACTAAGACACGTGCTGGACTCATTGAAGACAGGGCAAATACTGCCGCCGCACTGCTGCGTTTTGCACGACGACATTTCTGCGTGGCCGACCGCGTGGCAGCCCGTTCTGAGTCAGCTAAACGTTTCTCAGCCGACATCTCTAATGCCTGCCGCTGCGATTGGTTGTTCGCTGCGGCTTGCTCAGGAAATTGTGCGAGGCGACTCAACGTCGTCACTGATTTCAGATTCGTCGTTTCGGTACGTCCACACGCGGAGTCAATCTGCTGCCGTGGAGTTCGTCGCGGCGACGTTGGCGGCGAGTCAGGACAAACTGGCAACAACCGTGATCTGTTGCGAAAACGACAATCTCGCGATGCAGCTCGACGCATGCCTGAACCGGATCGGCCTGCCAACAAGCGGAGCATCCGGACGATCTCGTGCCCATCCGGCATTGCAGGTGTTGCCGCTGAGTCTCGCGCTATGCTGGGCTCCGGTTGATCCACAGGCGCTGCTTGATTTTCTAACACTGCCGATTTTGCCGTTGCCGCGAAAGGTGGCGTCACGACTGGCTCAGGCATTGACGAAAGAACCAGGACTCGGCAGCAGCGAATGGGATGCTGCAGTGGAAGAACTCTGCGATCCAGAACAAGATCACGATGGTAAGTTGCGGGAGCAGTTGGCGACGTGGTTTGGCTGTGCCACCGCAAAGACCGGTTCTGAGATCCCTGCGATGGTCGTGCGTGAACGTTGCGGTATGGTTGCGAAATGGGCAACCGGTCGTGCTTTGCTGATGGCGAACGACGAAGTAGCAGACGTTGAACAGATCGCTGCGCTGCACGCGGCATCAGGGCAGGCCGCAATGCTTGGTGAACTGGCCCTGTTGCAGGGCACGTCGATATCGCAGCCGCAACTGGTTCGACTGCTGGACGAGGCGATTGGACGTGGTGTGGAAACGGCACTTTGCATTGAAGCGGATGGTGGACCGACGAGGGTTCGGTCGCTGGCGGAAATTGACGGGCTGTGTGATCGGCTGATCTGGCTGGGATTGGGAACGGCTGACACTTCAAGCTGTCGCTGGTCAACCAGCCAGCTTCGTCAGTTACATGCCGCTGGCATTCACGTAGACGACGGCAGCAAAGTGTTGTCAGCCCTGCGTTCGGCGGAAGCTCGCGGTCTGGAATTTGTTCACGACGCATTGCTGGCCGTGCATCTGCCACAGGATGAGTTAAAGCGGTCGCATCCATTGTGGCTGGCGATCGAGGGATGCCTTTCGGAAGCCGAGCAACAGCAGCCTTGTGTCCTGGAAGAACTGATCACGGCAGGAGAGACACAGGCGCTCGCTCCATTCGTTTTCGATGTTTGCGATGTGGAAGTGCAGGTTCCACAGCCTATGCGACCGTTATGGGACATTCCGAGCGAACTCATGAGTGATCGGGACACGGTGTCGGCCACGGAATTGAATGACCGCCTAGCCTGTCCTCTGAAGTGGACATTGAACTATCAGGCGAGAATTCGTTCGAGTCAGATTGCTACGCTGCCTGACGACTTCCAGTTGAAGGGCACGTTTTGTCACAGCATTCTGGAACGTGTCTTCGGAAGTGGCGGAACACTGCCGAGCGTAGACGATGCCGTCGCCGCTGTGACAAACGCGTTCGACGAACGTCTGCCACTGGATGCCGCTCCTCTGGCTCAACCGGGAAAATTACTGGACAGTCAGTCACTTCGAGGCCGGATGCAGAATGCGACACGTGTTCTGATCAGCAGCCTTGCGGCTGGCGGATATCGGATCGCAGGTATTGAAACGACATTGTCGGGGACCGCCTTCGGCAAGACGCTGAATGGCTCCATTGACTGCGTGGCAGAACGAGACGACGGTGAAGAAGCGGTCATTGACTTTAAGTACGGCGGGCGAAGCAAATATCACGACCTGATCGAAGAAGGCAAGGCGGTTCAGTTGGCGACCTATGCGTACGGTCGGCACAAAGCGCGAGGGAAGTTTCCGGCGGTTGCTTATCTGGTTCTTTCCGACGGACTGATGTTTACACCTTCGGGAAGTCCGGTGCACGGAGTCGGTCCCCAATCCGTCATTGATGCAGCTGCCATTCAGGACGTCTGGCAGCAATTCGAAACCGCCGTGGTGAATGCAGAACAGTGGCTGACTTCGGGCGAACTCGTTCCTGCCCGTCCATTGCAGGAGCCGGATGACTGGCCCGACGGAGCAGTCATGGTGCTGAATGCGAAGCCGCCCAACAACAGCGTGCAGAAAGTCTGCCAGTATTGCGACTACCAAACACTGTGCGGCCTGCACGAACTTTCCTGACGTAAGAAATCAAATGCGGCAGTGCCTTTGACAATTCGAGCTGACGCTTGGAAACGTTCCGTCGTCGCTCAGAACACTCTGGTGAACCGTAACAAGTTCCACGAAATCAAAACTCTAATGTCAATACTCGAAGTCGTTCGCGCCGGGGCTGGATCCGGCAAGACATATAATCTTTGCGAAACCGTTGCCGCAGCAGTGGCCGGTGGAGTTGATCCGGCTCGTATTCTGGCCACGAGCTTCACAAAAAAGGCGGCTGCCGAATTGAAGAGCCGCGTTCAGTCACGCCTGCTGAAGAACCGCGACGGAAAATCGGCTGCCCATGCGCAGGCCGACCGCCTTGAACTGGCCGCCATCGGAACCGTCCACGGCGTTGCTCATCAATTATTGTCTCGCTATGCCATTGAAATGGGGCTGTCGCCACGACTGGAAGTGATCACGGAAAACGTGAGCGACCGGGCGATGAGTGACCTGTTGGGGAAAATCCCGGCCGAGCTGTGGCAACCGTTCGCTGACTGTGCGGATCGACTGGGCATTACCGATTTGAATAAACGGGTCCTGAAGCTGCTGGCAGCGAAGCGAGGTAACATTATTGGGGACGACGACTTCAAAACCAACATGAATACCGGTGCCGCTCGGGTATGTGAACTGCTCGCAGCAGATGGGCCGGCCGCCGTCGCAACGTCAGTGGATGAACTTTACCGCCTGGTCGACGAGGCGCTGGATGCGATAAATGCTCTTGGCCCTCATTCGGTTAAGGAGACCGTCAAAGGCACAAAGAATCTTCGAAAACTGCGTGGCAAAACGATTCCGCTTTGGGGCAGCTATATTGAAGCCTGTAAAATTAAGGCTGGAGGAGGTAAGAAGCCGGGCACTCCAAATGCAATGCTTGAGCCACTAAAGACACATGCTCTGGGGCTGCGGCGGAACCCTGCGTTGCATCAGGACATCCTGCAGTTTTCGTCCATGTTGGCGGATGCAACCATCCGACTGGATTCCCAGTACGAAGCCTACAAGTCGGAACGAGGGCTTGTCGACTTTACGGATCTGGAAGTGCTGTTTCTGGAACTTCTGCAGGAGGAGGACATTTGCTCGCAACTATCGGAAGACTTCGATCTAATCCTTGTTGACGAATTCCAGGACACGAATCCTCTGCAGCTGGCCATCTTCGAACAGCTGAGAAGCTGCTCGCCGCGATGTCGATGGGTGGGAGATCCCAAGCAGGCGATTTACGGCTTCCGCGGCACAGACCCGACACTCGTCAACAATATCTGGGACAGCACCCCTAAAGATTCACAGCAGCGGTTACCCGACAACTACCGCAGCCAGAAGGGGTTGGTGCAGTTTGTCGGTAAATTGTTTGCACCTATTTTTGGGGACGACGCCAGACAGAATCCCATCCACGCTGCGATACCTCGGGGAATTGAGCGGTGGGTTTTTGACACCAAAAATCAGAGTAACGATGCAATTGCGCTCGCGTGCGGAGTCGCGAAGCTGCACTCGGAAGGAATTCGACTGGGCGATATTGCTGTCTTGGAAAGAACCAATCGGCTGCTCAAGGGCGTCACTGATGCGTTTGATGAACTGGGGATTCCGTACCTGATGGAAAGCCCGGGGCTGTTGTCAACGCGAGAAGCCGCCATGGTGCTTGCGGGGCTGCGTCTGGTCGCTGATCGACGGGACTCACTGGCCGCGGCAACTGTGCTGCATTTGCTGAGTGATCCTGACCAGGAAACGCCTGACTGGGTTATTGAACGACTGAACGCGGTTCGGTCTCAAGACGATGAAACCGACGTTGAACAACCGCGAGCAAAAAGCAAAGTGCCGTGGCAGGACGATCCGCGCTTCACCAGATTGGAAAGTATCGACCGGACAAGGCTGTCGCCGTTGCATATTGTTCAGATGGTGCTGGAGTCACTTGAACTGCCGGGGCTTGTTCATTGCTGGGGAGACCCTGGCCGACGAAATGCGAATCTCGATTCGCTGATGCAGCATGTTCAGGAATATGAAGCGACAGCAGAAGACAATGGACAACCGGCAACATTAGGCGGACTGATTCTGTACCTGGAAAAACTGGCGGCAGATGAGCTGGATGTCCGTTACCCGCCGATGGGACACAATGCCGTTGTGCTCACCACCTACCATGCAGCCAAAGGGCTGGAATGGCCGGTCGTGATCCTCAGTGGTTTACATTCCGACCGTGACCCCGATATGTGGTCTCCCGTTGTCAGCGGTGGTGGCCAGGCCGGTGATAATCCGCTGCATGGACGAGAACTACGATCGTGGACGTGGCCGTTTGGAAAGTCAGATGGCCTGTTCGGCAAGCATCGCCAGGGAAGTGGTCTTGAAGAAGACGCACTGCATGCTGAGGAAGGTCGACTGCAGATCAGAAGTGAGATCGAAGAGAGCCTGCGATTGCTCTATGTCGGTTGCACAAGAGCAAAACAGAAACTGGTATTCGCTCATCGAACGAACCAGTACAGCTGGCTCGAACAACTGGAGGGCATTGATCAGATGCTCGACTGCAAACTCGGAGCGGGTGAACATTCGATGGAGGGAATCGATACGAAATTCGTGATTCGCCACTTAGACGTACAGATGGCCGAAGACTGCCGACTTCCAGCGAACGAACGCGAACGCTGGTTGTCGTTGTCGCCGACCGGGGCTGCGGGTGAGAAGCCTCGTTTTTACTCACCCAGCAGTGCTGCGGCCATGGCCACACCGCCTGCCGTAGCAGTCACAAACCTGCCAGGTCAGTCGTATTTCCCGTCTGCAGCTAACGAGAGCCACTACGCCCCCATTGGAGATGCTGTACATGCATACCTTGCCGCTTTACCGTCATTGCGTTCGCTTGACGACAACGCGAAGCAGCAGGTGGCAGAACGCTGTTTAGCGGCCTACGCTGTCGCGTCTCAACTGCCCGCCACGGCCCTTGTGGCGGCGGGTGAGCGGTTTTGCGAGTGGATCCATTCTGAGTTTCCCAAAGCAACCTGGCACGTGGAGGCCAGTGTCAACGGAGTCCGCGTTGACGGTGGAAGGTGGCACGGAGCGATCGACCTGATTCTACAGTTACCGGACGGTGAACTGATCGTCGTGGATCACAAAAGTGCTCCCATACGTCGTGAACACTGCGAACGAAAAGCAACGCAGTACACCGGACAGTTGTTGGCCTACCGTGAAGCGCTGGAAGCGAATCAGGAAGTCGTCAAATCCACGATCATTCACTTCCCATTAGCAGGTGTGATTGCCACCGTGGCAACTCAGTAGACAAACGAAAGGGAGAGTTACTCAATGTTAGCTTCGCTTGTAAACCCGCTATTCGACGGACCGATCGACATCGTTGGCGACGTGCATGGTGAAATCGGTGCATTGCACAGTTTGTTAACTCATCTGGGCTATGACTCTGAAGGCGACCATCTTCTGGGACGTCGTCTCGTATTCGTCGGTGATTTGACAGACAGAGGACCAGATAGCCCTGCAGTCGTAAAACTGGTCAAGGATCTCATTGATAACGGGCGGGCACAGTGTGTGTTGGGCAATCACGAGTTGAATATTCTGTTGAATCTAGCGAAGCACGATAACCACCGGTTTTTCGGTCGCGATTCACCGCCGGGCGGACCAAGGCCGGCGGTTCAACTGAACACTCAGGCAGAACGGTTCGCAATCGTTGACTTCTTTGGTTCGTTGCCGGTGGCGTTGGAGCGAGAAGATCTGCGTGTGGTCCACGCCTGCTGGGACGATGAAATGATCGCAGTCGTGCGGAATGCCAGCGATGTCGTGACTCTTCACAATCAATTCGCCGCCAAAATCGAAGCCAGCCATCGCAACGATCCGCCGGTCAAAACTGATCCGCGAAGACTGGAAGAACAGAACAGCAACCCCGTTAAGGTCCTCACATCGGGGAAAGAACGGCACACCGAAAAGGCGTTCATGGCCAGCGGAAAAGAACGACGGGAACTGCGAGTTAACTGGTGGGAATCGTACGCCGCAGATTCTTTTTGTGCTTTCGGGCATTATTCGCTGTACAGAGACAATCGGGTAGCGTTCCGCAATGCCCTGTGCGTCGACTATGCAGTCGCTAAGCGATGGGAAGAACGATTGCAGCCGGACTTTCATGGACAGCACCACGGCATGCTGGCGGCATTGCAGTGGCCCGAACGCGTTGTGGTCTTTGACGATGGAGATCGTGAACCTGCCAACTGTTTGGAGTTGCTTCGACTTCTGCACTGTCAGGAAGAATGACGCAAAAAAAGTGATCCCAACTCTGCGTATCTGCGTTACAGAGACCGCGGTTCGCTGCAGATCGTCAGACAGTCCGGGAGAGATATTTGACACGTGATGAGCGATGAAGACAAACGCGTTGTTCACGATGCGAAGCTGGAAAATGAAATGGAAGATCGGTTCGCGGATGCAATCCTGCGTGGCATCGACGGGGTTGATAGCCACGCAGAGCGGGAAGGCCAGCCCGATGCCCGGGAGAACTTTCTGCAGCCACTGGACCTGCCGAAAAATGAGGACCTGCTGAACGCGTGGATTCAGGAGGCTGCCGCAATGGTGGCACGCGAAAATGGCGGTTTCGGCCCGGAACACCTGTGTATCGCTGAGGACGGTAGTCGAGACAGCACACGCGAGCTGACTTTGCGGTTTAACCTCGTGCGGCGTGGGATAGACGCAACGCCCGAAGAACTTGAGCAGCTTGAAGAATCCCTAAATGAGAAATCCGGGCCGCCGGGTTCCAGAAAACACTCCTGACTCTATCTCAACGACAATCAATATCGCAGTCATCCCTCTTTGGAAACTTTAGAAGAAGATGCGACGCCCTTTTTCTTGCGGCCATATTAAGAGGTTTTGACGTGGCGCATCTACAGGATCTTTTCCGATAGCTGCTTCGCCTTATCAACGACTGCGAGGTTGGCCGGACCTCTGTCCGTCAGATAGCCAACGAACACAAGCCGTCTGTCATTCGGGTGGGTGCGGCGGTGCAGACGATTCCAAGCCGTTGGCGCAGTGGTCACTGGAGTCAGCTCTGGCGTTATCAACGATAACCTAGCTCGTTGCGTTGTTCCGGCGATGTTTGCCTGCTACATTCAGGTAAATCAAGGAGCACAGCAGGGGAGTTGTCCCGACCGCGTTTTTCCTTCCCATATACCTGTTCAGCGACCACCTGATGGACCATCAATTTGAGTTCCTGCCTCGTGGGCTGACGTCGCAGCAGATCGATCATCTACTGACCTGCCAGGAACTTGCCGGTCAATATTCGCTGGATGTTCTCTCACAGATGGCCCATTCGCATGTGCAGCACGCGCACGTGGCCTACGCCGAAAACGCTCTGGTGAACGTGCAGTTGGCGGAAGCCATCAATAAGGTCGTGCAGCAACTTGTGGAAGCATTTGATTCTCTGCCCGAATTTGCCAAGTCTCCCGTGCGAGGGGCCATTTACTACTTCATTTCCGACGACGATGTCGAACCCGATTTCGGCTCGCCAATCGGCTTTGAAGACGACGTAGACGTGCTGAACGCCTGCCTGGATTTGGGCCGCCGTTCCGATCTGCGAATTAATGTTGAGGACTATGACGATGCCTGATGCACCTGTCACACCCGGAATGCGCGTCCTGTGCCGCGACGCAGAATGGCTGGTCACTCGAGTCGATCCGTCAGACTACGATGGTCAGCACCATGCTGTGCATTGTGTCGGCGCCGACGATCTGGTTCGCGGGCATACGTCAATTTTTCTGACTCAGCTCGATGCGGTCGTCCCCGTCGATCCACGGAAGACCCAGCTCACCGCCGACACCTCCAGTGGCTACCGTCTCGCTCGCCTGTTTCTGGAATCTCAGCTGCGTCAGATGCCGGCTACCGGGTTGGATCCTGATCTGGAAGACCTCGGTGCCTTCACGCCGATGAAATACCAGCTTGATGCCGTCACGCTGGCGCTGAATCAACTTCGCCCGCGATTGCTGCTGGCCGACGCTGTGGGATTAGGCAAGACGATTCAGGTGGGCATGATTCTGACCGAACTCATGCGCCGAGGCCGCGCTGACCGTATTCTGGTGCTGGCAAAGAAGTCGATGCTGACACAGTTCCAGTCAGAACTGTGGAACCGCTTTGCTATTCCTCTGGTACGACTCGATTCTGCCGGCATCGCCAAGCTGCGATTGCGGATCCCGTCCAACAGAAACCCGTTCGAAGTTTACCACCGCTGCATCGTCAGCATTGATACGCTGAAGAATGTCGGCAGCTACCGTCACTTTCTGGAAAGCACGCGCTGGGATGTGGTTGTCATTGACGAAGCACACAACGTCGCCGGAGCCAGCGTTCCCGAACGTCACCAGAGCTACCGTCTGGCACGTCTGTTGTCGCGCCGCACCGACAGTATGCTGCTGACGACGGCCACACCGCACAACGGCCAGCGAGAAACGTTTGGCCGGCTGATCTCACTGCTCGATCCGTCCACCATGCCGGACCCGCGTTTCAAAGAATACGACGCCGACGACATCCGTGGCTTCTTCCTGATGCGTCTGAAAGAAGATGTCCGAGACGAAGCCGGCAAGAACCTCAGCGAACGTCAACTCGTGCCACTGGGTAACACCACTGCCGCCGCATCCGACGACGAAGAAGCGGCCTATGCTGTGCTGGCAGAACTACGCGAAGCCATCGCCACCGGCCGCAAGTCAGAAGACACCAAACACCTGTGGAAAAACAACGCTCTGGTGCAGTACGGACTGTACAAACTGTTTTTGTCCAGTCCCGAAGCCTGTCAGCATTCGCTCGAAGGTCGCATCGCCCGCGAAACCGCAGACCACCCGGACAATCCGGAACTGCCGTATCTGCAACGGCTATTGACGTCTCTGAAGGTGCTGAACATTCGCAAGTCGTCCCGCTACCAACTGCTGGTGAAGCAACTGCAGGACATGGGCTGGGACGGCTCAAAGAACAGCCCCCGAGTTCTCGTCTTCACCGAATATCGCCACACCCAGGACGCCCTGGCCGCCGCACTTGCCAAAGATTTCAAACTCAAGCACAGCGACAAATTCGAAGACCAGGCCACACAGACTCTGGCGGTCATCCACGGCTCAGTGCCGGACATCCATCTCACAAAGACCGTCGAAGCATTCGGAACCGGCACAGCAACCGTCCGCATGCTGCTGGCAACTGACGTGGCGTCCGAAGGTATCAACCTGCACCACGAATGCCACAACATCATCCACTACGACCTGCCGTGGTCGATCATCACGCTGATTCAGCGTAACGGACGTATCGATCGCTTCGGCCAGAACATTCCTCCGGTCCTGAGATACCTGATCGTCAACACAGAACAGGGCCTGCTGGAAGGCGACAAAGAAATCTTCGAACGCCTGATCACCAAAGTGGAAGAAATCAACCGCTCTACACGATCCGGCGAATCTGTCCTGAAGCTGTACGACCCGGAGGCTGAAGAACGCTACATCGCCGAACAGGGACTTCTGGCCGGTAACCCAAGGTGCTGGAACAGGCCGCCTCGACGAGCCAGAAGGAAGCCAACGATCTGGAATCTTTGCTCACCGACGCCAGTCTGAACGATGACGAAGACCTGCGCAGCTTTCTGCTGAATTCCGGCGACTCCACTAAAGGCGCGACGCCGGAAACACCACCAGAACCGATCGGCCGTTTGCGGCTGTACGACGACCTGAACTTCCTGAAAGAAGGCTACCGGTTTCTGTCCGAGCAAAACACGGCCCAGCCGGCATGGATTCCGATCGAAGACCACGGCACCGGGCAGCTTACCATCACGGCTCCCCAGGATTTGAAACGGCGTCTGGGAGCTTCCACCAAAAAGAACGATGTCATCTTTGGCTCAACGGCTATCCCGGAAGAAGCGTGGCCTGAACACGATCAGTTCCGCCTCACCACCAGCACCACTCAGGTCGAAACCGCCATCAAGGCCGCTCGCAACCGTTCCGGCTACTGGTCCGGCGAACTGCTGTGTACCGAACAGCATCCCATTTTACAGTGGGTCAACGAACGTTTGCTGATGCTGGTTCCTCGCGGCGAAGCGCCCATCATTGCCAGCCAGCATCTGGAAGCCGGTGAAATGTTGTTCTGCTTTATCGGATTGCTGTGTTCTCGATCCGGTAATCCGCTGGTCGTGGATGCCCACGCGGTGTCCTTTGGCAAAGGCGGCAAGTTCAAACACCGTTCTCTGCGAGAAGGCTTGGCCGCCGCAAAGTTTGAAGGCCTGATGAATGCCAAATTCAGTCCCAACGTCGCGTCTGCCCAGGCGTTGATGCCGTCCGCCGTAGAAACCAGCCTGCAGCACATGAAAGACCTCGGCCGAGAACGCATCAAAGCCCTCAGCACACCGCTCAAGCGCGAATCCCGCCGGCTATACCGCTGGACCAACAAACGCCGCGATCTTCTCGAAACACGCATGCAGGAACTCGGCCCCAAGCATCCACAAACAGCACGCATCAAACGCGAGCTCGAAGAAATGGAAGCTTACGCCACCGACCGAAAAGAAAACTGGGAACAAGCCAACTTCACCGCCGCCAAAGATCCCTCCACTCGTCTCGTCCTCGTGATCGAAGGGGTGGCGCCTGCGGCGAGTTAGCGGCTGCGCCGCAGTTCGCAGTTGGCAACAAAAAGCACTGCCAAACTCACCTGCCCCTTCCGCCGCAGTATTCACTGCCAACGAAAAACCAAAAAACGGCAAACCGCGGCGCAGCCGCCCCTGCCAACTGCCAACAAAAAACTGCAAACTGGCGCATCCTCCATGCCACTCGACACCTCCATCAACAACGTTGGCGAATATTATTCGTCGCACTACCTCGAAACCACGTTTGCCAAAGATCTGAAGGATCGAGCAACGCAGTGGAAGGAACAGGGTGCGCAGGCGACTCCGCGCCGACTGCAGAAGCTGGGGCAGCTGTATTTCCGAGCCAAATCGCTGGCTCTGGAAGTTGACGAACCGGCCGACCGCAACGACGCCGGAGACGATCTGGCTGGTTGGCACGCTCATCTGCTGGACGCCTTGGGTTATGCCGATCGGCAACCGTTGAATCTGCATGTAGAAGGCGGTCAGGCGGCGGCTCCTGTCATTACGCGAGTCAACCGGTACAACAAGCCGTGGCTGGTGGTGTGCGAAACATTCTTCTGCATCCCCGATGCCAACCTGCGAGACGGACAGCCCAGCGAAGATCCGCTGGAATTAGAACCCGCTGCCAGCCAGCTCGCAACACCGTCTTCCGATACCGATTCAAAACAGTCGACCGACAGCGCAGGTAAAACAGCAAAGCTGTGCGCCGGTACCTGGAGCCGCGTTATCGGCCGCATCCTGACCGAAGAAGATGCTCCGCGGTGGGTGATGTTGCTGGCGGGGTCGCAGGTGTTGCTGCTGGATCGCAATACGTTTGCTCAGGGACGCTGGCTGGCCTTTGACCTGGACGATGCCTTTGGTCGCAAAGACAAATCCACGTTCGATCATCTGGCCGCTTTTCTGTCGCACGACACGCTGTGCCCGCACGGAGAATCCGACGAAGTGCTGCATGACCGGCTGGAAGAAAGCAGCCACCGGTTTGCTCATGGAGTCACCGATAAGCTGCAGGTGTCTGTGCGAGAAGCCATCAATCTGCTGGTCAACGAATGGGTCGAAGATCGACGTCGTCGCAAATTGTCGTACACCAAACGCCAGACAGACGAAGTCATGGCCGACGGCGACGATGCCATCACCGCCGACGACCTCAAACGTGAAGCCCTGACCTTTGTCTATCGGCTGCTGTTCTGCTTTTACGCCGAAGCTCGTGGCGGCGAAACCAACCTGCTGCCCATCGACGACGACGCCTATCGACTGGGCTACAGCCTGGAATCACTGCGAGACCTGGAACAAACTCCGCTGACACCTCAGGCAGAAGCCGGAACCTATTTCCATCAGCATCTGAAGCAACTGTTCCGTCTGATTCACGACGGGTTTCGACCGTTCGTTCCGGTGGAAGGCAGCGAGACTCATGCAGCGGGCGTTGGTAAAGGTCCTGATTCACAAACGCCTTCAGGTATACCGGGGGCCCAGCCCTTTAAAGGTGAGTTTTTAGGTGTTTCTTCTGGCGAGTAGCTTTGCCGTGGCGACGTGTTGTCCGTTGCCGGAGTACTTGCGTTGGGGTTGCTGGCGTTGGGGTCCGCGTTTGCTTTTCTGGAATTTCGCCAGCGACACTTTGCCAGCAAGTTGTATTAGCACGGAAGCCATCTTTGCCGTCGACAGGTTCTGAAAGATCGTCCACTCGGCGGCCGGGATGGCGATC
>Ga0209390_10006493_pt1 | contig 15641 bp, 17 predicted proteins | sample BON01_FD_187212 | JGI IMG/M metagenome (GOLD analysis project Ga0209390, IMG submission 187212) | Freshwater microbial communities from Lake Bonney liftoff mats and glacier meltwater in Antarctica - BON-01 (SPAdes) (version 2) | ecosystem: Environmental > Aquatic > Freshwater > Ice > Glacier... | reverse complement strand
ACTGCGTGGCAAAAAGAACATTGCGGCCCTTATCCACGCGCTTCGACCCGCCACTGTACAACTGAAAAAGGCAGCATAATGAATTCTGCCACCGGCTCAAACCTTCAACTGTGAGCGGGACACCGCCCATACCGAACCGGTCAAGGCGTAGTCCTGGATCCGGGCTCTTTTAATCCGAAGCATTTCGGCACGGCCGCGGAATTCGACGACCCGCAGGCCAGCACCTTCCTGTGGGAGAAGCTGCCCGATGGCGTGGATGCACTGAAGCTCTTCAAGCCAGCGCTCGCGGCGGGCATCGCAATCAACCCCGGGCCCGAGTGGTCGGTGAACAAGGCCCATGCACACAGCCGCGTGCGGCTGTGCTTCGCCAACCTGAGTCACGAGGAAATCAACCAAGGGGTCGCGACGCTGACCGAAGTCTGCCGGCGCGAGTTCGGTTTGCCGGGGTGAATGCGGCACCAAGCACCGAAAGAATCCGGAGTCGATATATTTTCTTAAGCCCCATTCAGTGCCTGAGCAGCACCGTTCCCCTTATGCCCGATATCGCCGTATACTGGTCGCAATTCCGTTCAAGGGGGTATTTATGAAGATCGGATTGCTCACCCTGCTCGTGTCTGTCGTATTCGCTGCAGCGCCCTGCTCAGTTGTCGCGCAGAACTACCCCAATCGCCCGGTACGCATGATTGTCCCCTATCCGCCCGGCGGCAGCCTGGACATCACTATGCGTGTGCTCGGCCCCAAGATGACCGAGGTCATGGGGCAGAATGTAATCATCGATAGCCGACCCGGCGCCGACGGTAATATCGGCACCGAATTGGTAGCGCGGGCGCCGGCCGATGGCTACACGGTTCTGATTCATGCCGTGCCGCTGGTCGTCAATCCGAGTTTGCGAAGAAAGCTTCCATTCGACGTCAACAAGGATTTCATCCCCGTATCCTTGCTCACGGCAAGTCCGCTGGTACTGGTCGTGAATCCGTCGGTGCCCGTGAAATCCGTCAAGGAACTTGTGGCGTTGTCCAAAAAACACCCTGGCAAGGTCACCTACGCTTCAGCAGGCAACGGCAGCAATCTGCACATGGCTGCTGAGCTGTTGAATAATCTTGCGGGCACGAAAATGCTCCACGTCATTTACAAGGGCGGCGGTCCGGCGCTGGTTGCGGTCCTCAGTGGAGAGGTCGACCTGAGTTACCTCAATATCGCCGCCATCATGTCCTATGCAAAGTCCGGGAGGATGCGGGCTCTGGGTATCACCAGTGCACAGCGGTCGCCGCTGATGCCGGATTTGCCCACGATCGCGGAAAGCGGCGTACCCGGCTACGAATTCACCAGTTGGGCCGCTGCATTGGTTCCGGCCGGAACGCCGGCGACCGTGGTTGCAACGCTATATGACGCTTTCGCGAAGGCATTGCGTTCGCCGGAAACCGAAAAACGATTTTCCGAACAGGGCGTGGTCATTGTTGCCAGCTCACCAGATGAGTTCGCAAAGTTTTTCAAGACGGAACTGGCGCGCTGGGCAAAAGTCGTAAAAGAAACCGGGATCAAGGCAGAATGAACAATGCTACCCGCCGCGCCAACAGATCACACGCCGGCCATGGATAAGCGAACTCCTCTAGCCTTAGGGATGAGTGGTCACGTTTAAGCAGTCACGGTTGAAACCCTAACGCGGCTGCGCGTCGAGAAATTCGATAATCGGTTTGTTGAATTCCACCGGGTCGTCAAACACGCCCAAGTGTCCGGTGGGAATGATTTTCTCGATGGCACCGTCGATCAGTCTGGTCAGGTCGTTGCTGAACTCCACGGGCGTGGTCCGGTCATGGCGCCCGCACATGACCAGTGTCGGCACCTTTACCTTATCGCAATATTCGGTGAAATCCGGGATCAGAATGCCGCGCAAGACATCAAGGTAAGCCTCTTTGGATGCGAGACAGATCGCGGAAAGCAGTTCATCGATAGCCGGCTTGGGCGTCGAGGGCAAAAGCCGGGTTGCAATGTACTGGCGTGCATACTCCTGCATGGACATGTAGCGCAAGCAGTTCTCGGACTCCTCGATCCGCGCCTTCGAGTGCGTATGGTTCTTGGCAAATGTGTCTATCAAGGTCAGCGACCGCACCATTCCCGGCCACTGCGCGTTAAAGACCAATGCAACAGGTCCGCCCATGGAGTAGCCGACGATATGCGCTTTCTCGATGCCCAACGCATCGAGCCCCGCTTTGAGATCATTGGCTCCGGTCGGAACGTCCCAGCGACCATTGAACGTAGAAAACCCGAAACCGCGGTTATCAAACGCAACGCACGTATAACGATCCTTCAACGCTTCGATCTGATGGCGCCACTGGTACGAGAAGCCCCCCAGAAAATGTACAAAGGCGATGACAGGCCCCTGCCCCTCTTTCACGTAATTTAAGGTCTCACCATTCACGGAAATTTTCATGGGCTCCCCTGTGAGATTGACTGCTGCGCGGTCGTCGCCGTACGCGCTCGGATCAGAGCGGTCCGTAGCGCCGATAAACACTTTCCATCAATGCGTCGAACTGAGGCTGCGCCAGCGCCACGCCATGCTCCTGTCGTACCGCGCCGGCAATTTCCGGATACTTTTTGCCTTGCTTGACCAGCCGGATTGCGGTGACACAGGCATCCAACTCGGCTGGGATCTCCACTAGACGGTCACCCCACAGGGTATAACCGAACGGCACGTCGCCGCCAAGATAACGGCCATCTTCCGCCACCTGCAATTCACTCATGGTAAATACCCCTTTTGCTGGGCTCCTGAAAATGAGCCGCGGTAAGCTCCCCGGAATGACAGTCTAAACTGCATTCCTGAAATATACCGGAGAATACCTGGAGCTGGAACTTGGTTTTATTTTGAATTAAGGATGTCTGAATAAGCCGTTGCGAGTGATGATGTTGCGTGCCATTTTAAGCGATGCGTGGCGATCCGGCGCTGGTGATCGCAGCGCTCGGCGACATCGCCCGTGCGCGCGGCATGATGCAACTCGCGCGCGAAACCGGTCTCACCCGCGAAGGGCTGTACAAGGCGCTCTCCCCGGATGGCAATCCGAGTTTTTCGACGGTCATGAAAGTGTGCAAAGCGCTGGGTTTGAAGTTGCATACCGAAGCGGTAGAGGCGTAGTGCCGGCTCCGAGCCCTTTTAATCCGAAGCATTTCGGCGCGGCGACGAAATTCGGTCTGCCGCCGCAAGTTCAGCGTGCCTGGCTGAAAGCATTGAGGATTGGGACAAAAAAAGCGTGAGGGCAGGCACACGCAGGCCTGACCGCTCACGCTTTTACGACACACTTACAACAAATGACGGGTGACCGGCCCCCCGTCACGGATCACTGCGGCTGGAGCCCCGCCGCCTGCGCCACCTTCTTCCACTTCGCAATCTCGGACTTGATCAGCGCCGCGTGTTCCTCCGGCGTGTTGCCGATCGGCTGCGCACCGCGGTCGATGAGGATCTTGTTGGTCTTCGGATCGTTCAGTGCCGCCCGCAGCGCGCCGTTGAGTTTCGCCACGATCGGCTTCGGCATGCCCGCGGGGCCGAGGTAGCTGAAAGGGCTCGTAACCACGAAGTTCGGTACGCCCGCTTCGACCATGGTCGGCACATCGGGGAAGGAGACGAAGCGTTTCTCGCCGCATTGCGCGATCATGCGCAGCCGCCCGCTCTGCAGATGTCCGGTGATTGCCGGGATGCTCACGAACGAAAATTCCACATGACCGGCGACAAGGTCGACGATCGACGGACCCGCGCCCTTGTAGGGGATGTGCACGGCCTTGATGCCCGTCGAGGCCCCCAGCAGCGCGCCCGAGAGGTGGCCGAGTGCTCCGTTGCCGGAACTCGAGTAGTTCAGTTCGCCCGGCCGTCGCTTGGCGAGCGCAACGAGGTCTTTCACGCTCCTCACCGGCAGCGAGGGGTGCACGACCAGCCCGGCCGGGATGTCCACGATGACGCCGAGCGGCGTGAAGTCCTTCTCCACGTCGAAGGGCAGCGTCTTCAGTATCGACGGGTTGATGAGAATACTCGCCGCCGCGATCAGCGTGGTGTAGCCATCGGGTGCGGCGCGCGACACCGCTTCCGCCCCGATGTTGCCGCCGGCGCCCGGGCGGTATTCGATGACGACCTGCTGGCCGAGCACCTCACCCATCTTCGGCGAAAGAAGCCGGAACAGCACGTCGCTGTTCCCGCCCGGGTTGTTCGGATTCACGACGCGAACGATTTTCGTTGGAAACTGCTGCGCGGCCAGGTGGCCTGCGGCAAGTGCGGATATGGCCGCGGCGCAAACGAGCGCGACACGCAAGGTGATGCTCGACATGACTTTCTCCTCCAGTGGCTGTTTTTTTAGCTGGGCTACGGGGAAATAATAACCGAGATGCGGTGACCCGAAAACCAGTAACTGCAGATTGGAGACCGAAACACATTGTTTTATTGACAATTTTTCGTCCGCGCCGGCACTACGCCGGGGTCGATTTCATTTTCAAACATTCGACGGCAGCTTGTAGATTTGTGTACGCCCGGCGTTATGTAAATAATCATAAAAGTCGCCAGCATCGATTTCCAATAATTGGACTCCGGCCTCCCGCGCTGTTTAATCAGCATATGATCAAGTTTGCAATGTCGTCCGTCTGAATTCTGGCGGTAACATTTGTCGAAAAAGCAGGTTGCGGAACAAGCAACCAAATCGGCAACCAAAGCGCATCCAGAAACTGCGTAGTTCTGACAACAGTTGCGCATACGGAGGAGCTGATCATGACAAGACTCAGACTTGGATTCCCCAATGTGGTAGTGGCTGCAGCAATCATTCTTTCCTGGGCCAGCATCGCCACTGCTGCCGACCATGCGGCTTTCCCGACCAAGCCGATACGCATGATTGTGCCCTGGAACCCGGGCGGTACTTCCGACACCATCGCGCGCATTTTCGCAGCCAAGGTGACCGAAAACTGGGGCCAGCAGATCGTGATGGAAATGCGCGCCGGAGCCAGCGGCATCATCGGCACAGAAGTCGCCATGAACACGACCCCTGACGGTTATACATTGCTGCATGCCAATATGAGCCAGTGGGCTACCAACCCGTTTCTCTACAAAACGCGGTATGACACGCAGCGGGATTTCACCCCGCTCAGCCGGGTTGCCATCGCACCGCAACTGCTGGTGGTGTTTCCGGGATTACCGGTGAAGTCGGTGCAGGACCTGATCCGGCTGGCGAAGGAAAAACCCGGTGATCTGAATTTCGGTTCCGGTGGCGCCGGGACTCTCGCCTATTCTGCCGGCGAGCTGTTCAAATCAATGACCGCAGTGAATCTGGTACACATCCCGTTCAAGGGCACGATACTGGCACTGAACGATCTTCTGGCGGGACGGGTGCAGGTGGTCTTTTCAGACATGCCGATTGCGCTGCCTCACGCAAAATCGGAACGGCTGCGTGCGCTCGCGGTGACCAGTGCGAATCGCACCATGCTGATGCCCGATATGCCCACGGTGGCTGAATCCGGTGTTCCGGGGTACGCCCTCGAGAATTCCTGGGGCGTGTTTGCGCCGAAAGGCGTGCCCAAACCTATCGTGGCAAAACTCAATGCGGAGATCGTGCGCGTACATAATCTGCAGGATGTACGGGAGCGTTTTGTCTCGCTGGGGGTTGAAGCGATCAGCAGCACACCAGAACAGTTTGCCGAGGTCATCCGTACCGACGCCGCCAAGTTCTCGAAGATCATCAAGGCAACTGGCGCCAAGGTTGACTGATAGGTAATTGATTTTATATATATATTTTTATGCCGCCTTGTGCAGGCTACAAGGCGACCGGGGTAAACTGCACCGCATGATGACCACCTTCTCCCCCACCTGGATTGGTATCGCCGCAGCCATTCTGACCACTGCCGCTTTTGCGCCGCAGGCGATCAAGGCGTGGCGCTCACGCTCAACGCACGACGTGTCGCTGGCCATGTTCACGATGATGGTTATCGGCATCGCACTCTGGCTGGTTTACGGCCTGCTGATCGATGACCTGCCGCTGATCCTTGCCAACACGGTGACGCTGGTGCTGGCCGGATCAATTCTGGTGGCAAAGCTCCGCTTCCGCTGAAACGATGCACATCGGCTAAACCCAGTGGCATAACCAACGCACTATAAACTCACCATAGTCACCCAGCCGCAAAAACAATAAACCCGGCTGCCCGAAGTTCACTGCGTCATCCGTGGGAGGAGAACCACAATGTCCGCTACCAGAACATCGCTGTGCCTGACTCTGCTCGCCTTGGTGTTTGCGTTGCCGGCCGCGGCGCAGAAATATCCCGAGCGCAACACGCGCCTGATCGTGGCGTTTCCGACCGGCGCCTCGCAGATACTCGGAATACTGATTTCGGAAAAACTCGGTGCAGCGCTGGGGCAACCGGTAATCGCCGACTTTCGACCGGGTGCCGGCGGCAATCTTGCCGCCGAACTTGCAGCCAAGGCCCCGGCTGATGGGTACACGCTGCTGCTCACCAGCCCTTCGGTGGTCATCAGCCCCAATCTCTACCAGAAACTCAACTACGAAACGCTGCGTGACTTCACCGGCATCTCGCTGCTATCGACGGTGCCCAATGTACTGGTGATCCATCCTTCGGTGCCGGCGAATAGCCTGCAGGAACTGGTAAAGCTGGCACGCGCACACCCCGGCAAACTGAGCTTCGGCTCCGGCGGCGTGGGTTCTTCCAACCATCTGGCAGGCGAGCTGTTCAAGTCGCTCGCCAAGGTCAACATCCTGCATGTGCCATACAAGGGCGCGAGCATCGCGTTGACACACATCCTCGGCGGCGAAGCGGAAATGGTGATGGTGACTGTGCCCGCGACGATTCCGTTCATCAGCAGCGGTCGTCTGCGCGGACTGGCGGTGCTGGTGCCAGAGCGCGTGCCCACGGTACCCAACGTGCCGACTACGGCTGAAGCGGGCATGCCCGAACTCGTCATCAACACCTGGTACGGCCTGTTTGCGCCGACTGGTGTAAGGCCGGAGATCATTCAGCGCATCAACGCCGAAGTGGTGAAGTTCATGCACGCGCCGGAAGTGATCAAGCTGCTCGCCAAGTCGGGCCTGGACCCGGTGACCAGTACACCCGCCGAGTTCAGCGACTTTCTGCGTGCCGAGATGAAGAAATGGGCGAGTGTTATCAAAGACGCGAATATTCGCGTGCAATAAAGCGTGCAGTGGATGAGCATGCAGCAGATTCAGCGAAGGAGATACATCATGGATACAGCAACGTCCGCGCAGGCAATGAAAATCACCAAGGTCAAGGAACATATCGGCGCGATCGTCACCGGTATCGATTTGCGCAAGCCTGTGGATGCGGCGACCCGCAAGCGACTTAACGACGCCGTGGTCGACAACGTGGTGCTGGTAATCCGCGGCCAGGATTTCACGGCGGCGCAATATCAGGCCGCGGCGGAAATGTTCGGTGAACTGATGGAAGACCAGAACCGCAGGTATCTAGTCGATGGTTTTCCGATGATCAGCGTGTTGTCCAACCGTCACAAGGACAGCATGGGCAAGCCGTCAAAGGTCGGCACGAACTCCACCTGGCACACCGATCACACCAACCAGGAATACCCGCCGAAATTCACGATGCTCTATGCCGTGGAGGTGCCGGACAAGGGCGGCGCAACAAATGTGTGCAACTCGCGCGCGGCCTATCAAGCATTGCCCGATGATCTGCGGGAAAAAATCACCGGCATGCAGACCGCCAACACATTGGTCAGCAGCGCGCGCTTCAAGATCGCCAACCCGGACATCCTGAAAGCGCAGCAGGCGTCAACAAAACCACCGGTGATTCAACCCCTGGTGCGAACGCATCCGGAGCGCGGTAGCAAGGCGGTGTGGTTTCACAAGGGCAAGACGGAGAACATCATCGGCATGACGCCGGAAGCGACGCAGGAATTTCTGCAGGACCTGACCGAGCGCATTACGCTGCCGGAATTCTGCTACGCGCATGAGTACCAAAAAGGCGACATGCTGATCATTGACGACCGCCAATCGCTGCACAAGGCAGGTTTTGATTACGACCACAGCCAGCACCGGCTGCTGCATCGCATGCTGGTGCGGGGTGATCGGCCTTATTAAAGCGCTTTTACTGAATATAAATTCAGAACTGCAGTGTCGGTATTGATGATATTCGAAGAGACCATAATGTGAGGCGAAAACCTTATTGACGCTCTCAACGAATTGCCAGAAAATAAAAATCAAAAAGCGAAATAAAAAAACGCGATTTGCTTAATAGGAGGAAAAAACCATGCTCAGATATCACGCAACAATTCTAATCGCTATATTCTCTCTTGCCGGTGCAGTTCAGGCGCAAACTTATCCCACTAAGGTTGTGAAAATCATTTTGGGCTTCCCTGCGGCAACCACTGTTGATTTACTCGTTCGACCACTCGCACAGAAACTTGGAGAGTCGCTTGGGCAACAGGTGATTGTGGAAAATCGCTCCGGCGCGACCGGACTGATTGCCAACGAGGCCGTCGCACGTGCTGCGCCGGATGGATATACGTTGTTGGGGGCACCCGGCTCATCTCTTGCCTCCAGCCCCCAAATGTTTGCCAAACCACCTTTCAATGTTCTCGAGGATTTTGCGCCAATTTCGCAAATCGGCGCGTTCGGATACGTATTCATTGTGCATCCCGGAGTGCCGGTTAAGAGCGTTAAAGAACTCATCGCACTCGCACGCGCAAAACCGGGCTTTCTCACGTATGGCTCGTCGGGAATAGGCGGCGGCTTTCACTTGGCTGGTGAGTTGTTCACCAGCATGGCGCGCGTCAACATGCTGCACGTGCCGTACAATGGCGGGGCCGCCGCAATGAATGACATACTGGCTGGTCGCATAGATATGATGTTTTATAGCATGGCTGTCGCGCGGCCTCACATTCAAACCGGGAAACTGCGCCCGCTAAGCGTGACAGGCATGAATCGGGATGAACTTCTGCCCGAAGTACCAACGATGGATGAGGCAGGACTTAAAGGTTACGAAATGACGGGGTGGCATGGTCTGGTGGCACCCGCCGGCACGCCGGTCGCTGTCATCAACAAGCTTAACGCTGAAATTGTTCGTTTGCTGCAAACCGCTGACATGAAGCGGCTATGGAATCGCTATGGCATGGGAACCCCAACAGCCACGCCGGCGCAGTTTGCAGAAGTGATCAAGAGCGACTACGAAAAATATTCCAAGTTGATCAAATCTGCAGGCATAAAGCTGCGCTGAGCATACTGCGGTACACAAAGTATTCTCAGGCATCCGGATCAGACATTGATGTGCAACACGCAAGAGCAGTAACGCTGTTGCCAGCGCTCCAAGAGAACAAGTCAAAATTTTCACGCAAGGATTACGCATGAGCACGATCGACAAAAAGTCAATTCGGCATTGGTTCCAATACTTTCCGGAACACTACATGTGGTCGCAGGGAATCGGAATGGCGATCGAGATGATTCCATGGGGTGCGGCGGCCATGGGCGAAATCGATCAAGTCGGTCAACGACTACTCGGTCACGAAGGTGATAACGAGGCGTGGTGTGAAGAATGGTCACGCATGGCATTAAAAATGGAAAAGCGCGCCGATGAAGAAGCCGCCAAGGGGCACACACTGACAGCCGGCACCTATTATCTGCACGCCGCAACCTATTATGGCTACGGCGAGCGTTACCTGCATCTTGGCGAACGCAAGCTGGCGGTATACGGCCAGCATCTTGACTGTTTCTCCAAAGGTATGGCCAGACGCCATCCGAATGCCGAACGCGTAGAGGTGCCGTATGAGGGCACTACACTGCCAGCATGGTTCATGCGCGCCAAAGGTACTGATAGCAGCAAGGCCCCGACGGTGGTGTTCTTTAACGGACTCGACGGTACAAAAGAAGTTGGCATTCTCTATGGCGGCATCGCCATTGCCGAGCGAGGGATAAACACCCTTGCGATCGATGGCCCGGGCCAAGGCGAAGCACTGCGATTACAGAACATTCCCAGCCGCTATGATTGGGAAGTGCCCGCACGCGCCGCGTACGAGTATGTCGCTGGCCGCGCCGACGTGGATCCGAAGCGTGTCGCTGTCATGGGTATCAGCATGGGCGGATATTTTGCGCCTCGCGCCGCCGCAATGGAGCCGCGCTTCGCCGCATGTGTCGCATGGGGCGGACATTTTGATTATCACGAATCATGGATTCGTCGTCGACGTGAAATCGAATCTGGAGGCAGCAAAGTATCTGCACCCCATTTCCACCTTCTGTGGGTGTTGGGTGTACCGGATATGGATGCCGCGATGGAAAAGCTAAAGAGTTATACGCTTGACGGAGTTGCCAATAAAATATCGTGCCCCTGCCTCGTGGTACACGGTGAACATGACACGATCGTGCCAGTCGATTATGCGCGTCGGTTATACGACGCAATAGAAAGTAAAAACAAAACACTGAAAATTTTCACGCGGGATGAAGGTGGATCCGAACACTGCCAAGGTGATAATCGCGTTCTTGGCGCAAATTTCGTTGCTGACTGGCTGGCCGACAATCTTTGAGATATCAATTTTTCTCCCTGTTGACTTGTGTCACGCTCCATGTCCGAAGGCAAGTTGGAGAACATCATCGGCATGACGCCGGAATCGACGCAGGAATTTCTGCAGGACCTGACCGAGCGCATCGCGCTGTCGGACTTCTGCTACGCGCATGAGTACCAAAAAGGCGACATGCTGATAACTCAAGCTAGGGAAACAGGTACGAGACCAGCACTGCCGTCAGATATGAAACCAGCAGTGCCGCGGTGAAAATCAGCGTGCCCCGGGTCATGCCTTTCGGTACGCCCAGTTCCTCCAGGTAGCGCTTGAAATAGTACGTCGTGACAAAAAACGCGACGGTCGATACCACAATGCTCAACATGTCATTTGCTCCCTCATCGGGCAATCACGTTATTGCTTTGCCACGCGAGATTGTCTAGTTCGAGCTTAGCGCGCCAACACCGTCGAACGCCAGTGGTCAGCCTGCCCGCTTAATTTATACTGGCCCGGTCCATTCGCATCGCCAGGAAGTCCATTGCCCAATCTGCCCGCGTCCGCGGACGAGCATCGCCGCCTGATGACATTGTTGATCGTGTCCGCCTTCATGGTGGCGGGCGGGATTCACTATCAGACGCCGATGCTGGCGAAAATCGCCGCGGAGTTCCAGGCGGATCCCGCAGCGACAGGCTGGATACCGACCTGCTCTTTCGGCGGCATGCTCCTGGGCATCATGTTTCTGGTGCCACTCGGGGATCGCATCGACAAGCGCAAGCTGGTGCTGTGCAAGTTTGTCGTGCTGATACTGGCGCAGGCGCTGATGGCAGCCGCGCCGTCGATCGCAGTATTGGCAATAGGCAGCCTGGTAACCGGCATCTGCTCGTCGCTGCTGCAATCCTTCATTGCGCTCACCGCGGAGATGGCCAAACCGAACGAACGCGGCCGCGCGCTGGGCACGCAGATGAGCGCATTGTTCAGCGGCATCCTGTTTGCGCGCATCTTCGGCGGATTGATTGCGACGCACATCGGCTGGCGCTACAGCTACGTACTCTCTGCGAGCATGCTGCTGTTGCTCCTCCCCGTGCTGTGGACGCGACTGCCCACCACGCAGCCCACTTCGCAGGCGCCGTATCGCGAATTGTTATGGTCCATGTACCGTTTGTTGCGCGCGCATGGCGCCATTCAGCGCGCGGCGGCGATACAGTTCATGCTCGGCATCTGTTACGGCGGATTCTGGGCAGTCGCTGCACCGATGCTCGCACTGCTGCATCACATCGGGCCGACCGGTGCCGGCCTGATCGGCATTCCCGGTTCAGCGGGCATACTGGTCAGCCGTCCGGCGGGGCTCTGGATGGATCGCGCCGGATTCATGCCGGTGGTACTGACCGGCATATGCGCAATGCTGACCGCATGGATCGCGATGGGTTTCGGCGTGTGGTCGGTGGTCGCGATGGTCATCGGCGCCATCCTGCTCGACTGCGGACTGCGTGCTGCAATGGTCGCCAACCAGACGATGGTCAATACTGCGCTGCCGGAATCAAGGTCACGCGCCAACACGCTGTTCGGGTTGCACGTGTGGGCCGGGAACGCCTCCGGCGCGTTCCTGATGAGCTGGGCGTTCGCGCATTTTGGTTGGCTCGCAGTATGCGGCGTGGCACTGACCGCGACGACCATCGCCCTGCTGATTCATCTCAGGATTTTGCCGGTTGGGAAAACCGCAACGCCAGCGCAAGGCTGAACCAAAATGCCTGCCGTATTGAACATCGCACTGCGCATCATTTTCGGCACGACAATTTTTGCGTTGATCGTGTGGCTGGCGGGACATTTCCCGACTGCGGCCGGGCTGATGCTGACGTTTCCTGCACTCAACGGCCTCGCCTTCATTTTTTCGCGGCACAACACTGTCGGCGCCATCACCGCGACCATGCTCTGGATGCCGCTGCTCAACGGCATCCTGTGTGTGGTTTATCTGGCCCTGTTCATCGTGCTGGCATCAGCGGAACACGCGGTAGTGCTGGCCTGGTTGCTGGCCGCGGGCATCGCGCTGCTATGGCTGGCGTTGGTGACCCGGCCGTTGGTGCAAGGCGGCATCGCGCCGCGTCTGCAGTCGCGTTATGCGTTTGCGATCGCACTGTTCGGCAGCGTGCTGACGCTGATGTGGTGGTACTGCACCGGTTCCGCCGCTGACATCGCCGATGCCGCCGCCAGGCCGGCGCTGACCGGATTGAAGATGGTTTTGTTTGCGATTGCGATGGGCTTGTTGATCGTGCTGCCGCCCCGCTTTCAGTGGAAAGACGGCGCCAGTGGCATCCTCTCCGGCCTGCCGCTGGTGGCACTGGCGGGCCTGCTGAGCATCGCACAGGACAGCGCGATCGATCTCGAGGTCCGTCGCACCTTGTTCATGCAGATGATGTTCGGCGTGTGGCTCGCACCGGCGATGGCGGTGACGTTCATCTTCGGCGTTTCGCGCACGCTCGCACACCGGCGCGCACATGATCTGCGCGCGAGTGCAGTCGCTGCAGGCTGGTTGCTGTGCTTCACCGCGATCATCGTCACGGGCGCAGCGTTGCAGTGGCTGGTCGCGCAGTGAATGCACGCAACCAGAAATTATAATTATTCAATAAAATCAATTATTTATGTAATTTCACTGCGACAAGCCCCCTGCGTCCGATCCGGACACATCTCGGCCATTGGGATTCATCCTGTGGCCCTGAATCACGTCGCCGTCTCGGCGCTATAAGGCAGAGATCGACCAGATTGCTTAACAGATTGCTGTCCGACGGGGAATCATTGCCAGCCCGCATGCATTCATTTAATGTGGCCGGACATAAAAGCCGGACCCTAATCGGCGCGCAATACCGTGGATCCATAAGCAGCTCAGCTCGTCTCTCGGGAGGAGTCCATGAAGCAGATTCAAGCTGCCGGATTGCTGATTTTGGCATTGCTGTCGCTGACGGCATCGGCGCAAGGGGCGGTCACGGCCGACACCGTATTGGTCAACGGCAAGATCATCACGGTCGACGACCAGTTCAACATGGCGCAGGCGGTTGCGATCAAGGGCACACGCATACTCGCGGTCGGCACATCCGACGCCGTGCAGAAACTGTCCGGTCCGAACACCAGGATCATCGACCTCAAGGGCAGGACGGTAATTCCCGGCCTGATCGACAACCATTCGCACTGGATCCGCGCGGCGGAACACGACGAACTGCGGCTCGACGGCGTAACCTCGCGCGCGCAGGCCATCCGGATGATCGAGGAGAGAGTGCGCGCATCCAAGCCGGGCGAATGGATCACCACGCTCGGCGGGTGGTCGGAGGAACAGTTCAACGACGACCCGCGCGGCTTTCCGCTGGCCGAGCTCGATCGCATCGCGCCGCAGAATCCGGTCGTGGTGCAGTCGGTATATCGCCACAGCTACCTGAATACCGCGGCGCTCAAGGCTGCCAAAATTGATGAAACGACGGCGGATCCGCCGCGCGGCAAAATCCAAAAAGATACCAACGGCAAGCTGACCGGCGTCGTCAACGGCGCCGGTGGCGTCGCCTTTGTTGCCGCGAAGATTCCACACTTCGGCAAGGACGAATGGCTGGCCAGCACGCGCAAGCTGGTAGCCACGCTCAACGCCATGGGTGTAACCGGGTGGGTGGATGCGGGTGGCCGCGGCATGACCGCAAAACACTATGAACCGTTCCAGTATCTGGCGGATCGAGGCGAACTCAACATCCGCGCGTACTGGACCACGATACGCCAACCCTCAACGCCGGCACAGGTCGATAAGGTGCTGGCGGAAATTCCGCTGCAGAAGCCGTTCCAGGGCAATGATTATTTTGACCACGTGGGCTGGGGCGAAACAGTTTATGCGCCGGTGACCACGCAACTGCTGCGCAAGGAAAGCAATACCAAACCGGAGGACATCGCGCAGATGAAGCGCATCGCGATGGCGCTGGCCGAGCGCGGATTGTTCCTGAACTCGCACGTGGAAATGGCGGACGCGATCGATGTCTTCCTCGACGTCTACGACGAAATCAACAGGGTGCATCCGATCAAGGGCCTGCGCTGGGCCTTCTCGCACCTCGACCAGGTGACCACGGCGCAGCTCGACCGCATGAAACGGCTCGACATGTACGCCGAAATCCACAGCCGCCCGCTGATCCAGGGCGTGCTGATGCACAAGGTCCATGGCGACCTCGCGTGGGACATGCCGCCGTTCCGCCGCATCCAGGACAGCGGCATTCGCTGGGGACTGGGCTCGGACGCCACGGCCGTGACAACGTCGAACCCGTTTTATACGCTGGCCCTGGCGGTGACGGGAAAAATGGTAGGTGGCCGCAAGGTCAACCGCCAGACGATCACGCGCGAAGAGGCGTTGATCGCGCATACGCGCAGCAATGCCTACTTCATGTTCCAGGAAAGCAACCTGGGTTCGATCCAGCAGGGCAAGTTTGCGGACCTGCTCGTGCTCGACCGCGATTACCTCAAGGTGCCCGAGGACGAAATCAAGGACATCCGGCCGCTGCTGACCATAGTTGGTGGCCGCATCGTCCATCAGGAAAACTTCTGATTCAGAGTCGTTTAATCAACTAACAGGAGGAAAGAACCACATGGGCGCACTCTGCCATCTGTCGCAAAGCTGGGGGGTACTGCTCGGTCGCGGCCTGCTCGCGGCGATTTTCCTGCAGTCGGGCATCGACAAAGTGCTCAACTTCGACAGGACGGTCAAGCTGATGGCCTCGAAGGCCATCCCGATGCCGGACCTGCTGCTATGGCCGGCAATCGTCATCCTGCTCGCCGGCGGCGTGATGCTGCTGGTCGGCTGGAAAGCACGCTGGGCCGCGCTGGGCCTGATCATTTTCATGATCCCGGCGACGCTGATCTTCCACAGCTACTGGACCTACCCGCAAGCGCAGTTCATCAACCAGTTCCATCATTTTTTCAAGAACTTCGCCATCATCGGCGCGCTGTTCATCGTCATGGGCGCAGGACCGGGCGGGATGAGTGTCGACCGGCCGGACCGGCACTAGTAGTTCGTTTCATTAAAACAAATACATATTAGGCAGTGCTGATATCAAATTTATTCCACCGAAATACGACGGGAAGTTGATTCATTTCATCAACGCCTTTGAGAATACGCGTTTTGAGTTCA
>Ga0209390_10006486_pt1 | contig 15658 bp, 9 predicted proteins | sample BON01_FD_187212 | JGI IMG/M metagenome (GOLD analysis project Ga0209390, IMG submission 187212) | Freshwater microbial communities from Lake Bonney liftoff mats and glacier meltwater in Antarctica - BON-01 (SPAdes) (version 2) | ecosystem: Environmental > Aquatic > Freshwater > Ice > Glacier... | reverse complement strand
AATTCTCCATGTTTGCTTTTTGCCCTAAAGCTACTCATTTCTCTTATTCTCACCGCAACAAGTCTAGTAGTTGAAAATTGGCTAAACTCAAAATATTTGAACCAAACAGTTTCACCCTGCTTATCCACATACCGGATAAAACCGTCAGTATAATAATCAGGACGTTGTATAGACCCATAAAGCAGATAGCCTTCCGGCGTTTCGAGCAGTTTGTAAAAATAATTGCTCAGGTTCACTGTATCAGGGTATTCTTTGATGAATTCCACTTCAAAATTTTCATTTGTTTTGATAAGTACGGCACTGTTGCTATAAAATGGTGCTGATGTCATCGCATAACCGCCATCGGAAGTTTTGATGATTTTGCCCCATGCTTTGTCAATGCTATAAAAATCTCCAGGGGGATGTAGGATGATTTTTGACAATAACAAATTGCCTAATGTATCAAATTTACTGAGAACCAAGCCTTGCTGCCATTCTATACTGTTGTTAAAACCAAGCCCATAACCGACAATTGTGTTATTATCGACGAGTAGATCGTAAAATTGGTTTTTCGGGAAACCAACATCTTTTGCCAAATTGAAACCCACTTGTGCATAGCAAAGGCTTATGCCAAAAAAATGAATCAAAAGCCAAATTCTTAAAATCGCCATTACAAAAATTTTAAGCAGAGGCAGTGGCATATCCAGGATTCTCCGCGTTCAAGTTGAAATTTAACGTGCTATCATCACTTTTGTAGATCCAGTCTGTTTGTTGCAAAACCACTGTGCTATGTAGAGTCCGGGGGGCATATCACTTACCGAAGCCTCCAGCAGGTTGCCAGAAGCGGGAAGCCTTAATTCGCGCTGTAATTTGCCATGCATATTGAATAGACGGACAAAACCATCCTGGTTGCTGGCGCGGTATTCAATCCGGAGTATGTCGTGAGCCGGATTTGGGTAAATATTCAGGATGTTATGCCTGTCAGGGGTGCTAACTTTTTGTTGTTCTAGCATTGACCTGAGCGCCAATTCAGAGCAATCTGGACTGCTTTCAATGCCGTTTCTTCGCAATACCACTTCGGCTAAAAAACCAGCCTCATCACATTGATTTGGAAAAGTTTCGAGTGTATCCAAAAGAGCGCTTGATAGATTATGCAAAAAACCTCCCTGTTGAAAATGGATTTGAAGGGAACCGTACAACAGGCCTAATCGGTCAAACTCATTTTGTCGGCGTTCATTCATGGAATGTTCAATCGGTATTTGACTCCAAAGCGCATCGAAATTTGCGAAATCGCCCGTGAAAAAATAATGCCTTGCCAAACGCAAGTCGGCAGGATAGGTTTGTGCCAGGCCCAACCACCAAACGATGGAATCGGTCGCTACATTCAGAGTGTCCAGGCTGTATTGTATCAGAATGCGGTTGGCATCCCGGTTCATGGCAATGCGAAGCTGTTTGATTGCTTCGGCTTCTGCTACTTGTCCTGCGGGGTTTGTAATGGTAGGGAATGAGGCTGTTTTGGTCAACCATTGTTGGCCATTTTGCTGAAAACGAGACTTCCATCCCTCAACTTCAGTTGTCGGACATGGAATACACGGTTCTGGGTCGGCGCAGCTGCTATTCGGTTGGTTGGTTGGAAACTCTTCAAACCCGATAACATCACAAATATTATTCGGGTCGCCCGGCGTTCCCGGGTCTTGCGCCGGATCGCCGTTGTAGAAGTAATAATCGATTCCCGCACCTTGATTAACAATGGTGCACCAAAACTCTGTCGGTGATCCTGAAAAGGTATTGCCTGCGGCACGAACAGTGCTGGTTTGTTGGGTTATCTCCCCCTGCGTTTTTCTAATGCTTCCGCTCGTGATACGAAAATCGCCATAAGAATTGTTATCATTGGAGTTGCACAGATATAGCAGGCCGTCTTCGTCGAAGCCATTAAAGCCGGATGCGCGGTTGCCGATAAAAAGGTCGGTATATTCATTTTTTAAAATTGTGTTTGCCATACCCTCTCCAAGCCCGATGCAGTCCGTGCCGATAAATATTTCAGAAAAAGTATTCGGACTATCAGTATAGAAATTGTTGCCTGAAAAATTAAAGCCGGTAGTCATTCCTCTTATCTCAGCACCTTTTACCTCGGACATAAATGAAGGGCATGCACTGGGTTTATTTATTGAAAAATTATTTCCGGTGATGACAAAGCTGCCAGATGAAATCAACTCAATCTCTTTGTAACAACTGATGAAGTTGGAGCCAGAAACGTAAAGCGACCCATTGGATTCGTTTAGTTTATCAGCACGTATACCACGAAATAGTTGTTCGAATCGGCTGGATAGGGATACTCGGAAGCCTGCGTTCCGAGCGTCAATGCCAATGGCCCGGGCGGTAGGGCTTGGACATGAGGTGCGTAAATCCCGAAAGCGCCCAAATCGAATATTTAACCCTTTGATTGCATTCAGTTCGAGCAAGGTGGGTTGTATGTTTCCACCCCTGTAATCATTCGTGACGGAAAATATGTGGCCAATAAAACTGCTGTGGTTTTGAGAACTATATGGGCCGAAACGAACGCCGATGATGTTGTCCTTTATCTGAGCATTGAACCAAAGTCGCACAATGCCGCCACCTGTACCCACACCTCCATTCGGAGCCAACACATCCTGCACATCAATTCCACATTCGGCATGTTCAATAATGCCACCGTTCACTACATCTACTTGCCCTTGATTTGCGGGAGACTGGTCTTCATCAAATGCATCGCCTTCCACAATTATACCCTGCCACATTTTTCCACAACTGGCAGTAATAGTAGAGGCAACGCTTAGTTTTGCGCCTTTTTTCACGCGTATTGTTGCCCTTGGTAACATTTGTAACGGCGAACTAATGGTGAGTTCCCCAGATTCAACAATAATATTCCCTGAGACTCCAGAAGGGGAAGACCCAGGATAAACAAGGTCTTGCAGGCGGATAGGTTGCAGGTCAGAAGCGAGGGCGAGATAAGCCCACATGCGCTGTACTTGTCCGGTTGTAAACCTGTCGCGGCATGTCCCAGGATCGGTATAAGCCATGTAGTTCCTGAAAGCTTCCAAGGGAAGCCCCGTTGGAGCGGTAGAGTGTGAACAATGGGCACTAACCGTTATACTTTGGGGAGAAACGGGGGTGTCGCAAACATAATCGCCGCAGCAATAACAATCAGATTCACCATTTTGACACAGTCCTCCGGTCTCCAAGCACTCATCAGGGTCTGAACCAGTTAAAAGTATGTGATAGCCCCAAGCAATGCCCCACCTCATGCACCACGACCTCAGAATGGCTGGCAGGTAAACTGCCGTAAGCGCCTGCAACTTCGCAATAGGTATTCGGGACTCTAAAGGCATAGCCTGATGCGCCACCACTATTACCCCGGTCGAATATATCCAAGGCTTTTGTATGTAGGTTAGAAACTGCATAATTTGATGCGGTAATTTTCTGGTGGGAAGCATCACATGGTGCCGTCAAACCTATAAAATAAATTTCATGCTGGTTGTATTCGGCATTTAATCTCTCCAAAATGCCAGCGGTTCTAGATGATAAATCTGTGTTATCTGCCCAAGGGTCAGTTGGGGTTTGTATGTAATTGACGAAAACCTTGATATAATACGGGCCTTCGTATTGAGTATGGGGGCCTTGTATTTGGTCATCAGGCATTTGCCCCGCTAAGTCAGTGCTGAAAACGAGGACTAAAATTGAAAAAAGCATTTGGTAAATAATCCGTTCCATGGTATTTTATTTTTATTTTTGTGTAGAACGTTACCACTGCCGACGCGCCGACGTTTAGGAGGCATGATAGGTAGTGGATTGTTGGGCGATTTTATAGGTTATCAATATTTTCCTCAGAAAGTCCAGTTGCCTTTTTTATATCTGAGTTCGAAAGTCCCATTAATTTAAGGTTTTGAGCAACCTCAATCTTTCCTTTTCTTATCAGGTCTTGTGCATCAGCCATTCTAGTGTGCTGCTCGCTCGCAACATCTCGCAATTGGTTTAGATATCTTTTATAGTCTTTTGCATCCTTTTCATTTAATTTCATTTCATCCAGCCGCTCTGCCACTTCTTTCAAACCCTTAGCTGTGGAACCGCTTTTTATTTCTGCGTTTTTGAAAAAATATATCCACTCATCCAATTTATCCTTGACCCTATTGTGGAATTTTCCGACCTTGATGACCCAGTATTCAGGGTAAATTTCATGGATAGTATTCTTTCTATATAGTTCTACCTGCTTGTCGGCGAGGGTCAAAATGTCATTTTTGTGCAATCCCCTGAATACCGTCGTGCCATGGTAAACGTAATCCGCCCCCTGTCCCAAGTCAAAATAGGCAATGGTAATGGAGATGACCTTTTTCACTTCTGCGTAGGGTTGACCCTCTTTGATGTGCTCGGTTATTGCCTTTGATGTGCCATACAGCATACGATGGAAGTAGTCGTACTCCTTGCTGTTCTGTACTTCGACGATGACCAACTCATCCTTGGAGTTTTCCACGAGAATATCCACCCGATTGTGCTTGTCGTCCTCAGTTTCCTTGTTGCTCTCGCTGTCAAGGATTTGCTTGATTTTCACTTCCTCCCCCAATAATTCTGACAAGAAGCCTTCGAGGATGTCGAAGTTTGCCTTGTGGCGAAGCATTTTTTTCATCGCCCAATCGAAACGGACTAATTTTTTGGCCATTTTGTATGATTTTGGATACAAAAATACGGCAAAAGTTGTGAATAATCAACCTTTGCCGTATCAAGCGAGGATGCTTTATGACTACTGAATTTTTTGAATCATGATTTGGGCAAAAACCTCTGAAATGTTTGGAATGTTTGACCGAACACCCAGAGCATCAACACCACCACTATTTTGTTCTATATAGTGGTCTAGGACGTATTGAACGTTTAGATTATCAACCATAAGTATACCAAAACGACGGATCTAGTCGTAATTCCATAAACGCTACCACTTACCGGAACTGCATCGCTATATTCGGAAGTTCCAGTTATTTTAATGGTACCACTCCCAGAAGGTGTTTCACGGAAGCAAAGTTTATGTCGACCAGTTTTGTATGCGGGTGCAGATGCAGAAATCAAGTACATTCCAGTTTTTAGGAATTTAATATTGGCCCCATTTAAAGTAACAAAACTGTTTGTTGGAACTGTCTAGCCTGTGAAATTTCGTTGGTTCCATGAATTGTCTGCAATTGGAGTCAGAGGTACGGGCGATACACTCATTGGTTTTATCTCCTCAATAATGACAGTATTAGGTGTGATAGAATTGGCTACTAGGGCATATGGAACACTTAACATCTGTGTTGTAACACTTGGTAATTGAGTGCCATTAACTGTAATGTCAACTTCCAGAAATTTAAGCCCAGATGCCCAAGGTATCAAGGCGAAGTCAGCCGTATTCACTGAACCGATTGTCATATTGAACAAACCATATTGGTTCGTAGTTTTGGTTTGCATTTCTTGAAAGACAGTGTTTCCGCCTGCACTGCCATCATGAATGACAAACGTGACTGTGACAGGTACATTATTGAAAACAGTTCCACCCGCATTTCGGGCAACCCCTTGATAATTGAGGCCTTGTGGTGCTTGTGAAAAACCTGCCAAGGCTGACAGAACAAAAATGACGAGTAAGGCTAATTTTTTCATTGTTTGATGATATTTATTGATTTGGTGAGTGGTTGATTCTTAGAATTAAGGGTTAAGACATAGGTGCCAAAAGGTAGCGTGCTGAGATGGATCGAGGTGTAATCAAATCTTCCTGATGTTATTATTTCTCCGTTAATGCTTAAAATGCGGTACTCCTGAAAGCCTGCGAAATCGGTCTCAATAGTTAATTGTTCGGTTACAGGATTCGGATAGCATTTGAATGTGTACTTTTCATCAAATACCTCTGTCGTGCTTACAAACCCATAAAAGGGTTGTAGAACACCCTGTGTGATGGAGGGATCGCTCGTTGGATTAGCAGTTGCCGTTACTAATTCCCCAACAGAATACTCGACTATTATACCCGATGAACCAGTAGTGGTGGATGCCCCCGTAGTATTGACAACTTGTAATATTGGGGCTTGAGCGTAAGTGTGGCCAATCGTAATAATTACAGAGAGCCAGGCAATGATAAAACTTCGCATAATGGAACAAGTTTTGAAAATTAAGAAATCATGAGGTAATATTTCAGGAACATTATTGTTTTAAGGAACTGGTTACTGATTTTATGGTATCGCCCAACTTTTCTTTAGCCGACAACTAACGACTAATCAGCCAACCCAATTACGGTAAAATGTTAACGCCATTAACAAATCACCGTACATCTTCGATCTCTTTATTCGTTCGTTGCGGGTATCTGCGCTACAAATGTAGCCACTCATCCCCTCAAAAAAATCACATCAACAAATTTCACATGACCATCCACGCATTTTAAGAACCCCCGAGACATCCCCCAACCCCAAACAAAAAAGGCACGACACCTTCATGGTGCCGTGCCTTTTCGCACAAAAAAACCAAAATCCTTACCGATACACCTCAATAAACCCCTTCAACCCACCATCATCCGGCGTAGCCTTAAAGACAAAGAAGTACGTCGCATCGGGCAGCGGCTTGCCTGGATCACCGTCCATCGTGCCGCGCCATGCCTGATCAGGGTTGTTGCTGTATGGGTTGGCTTCGAATACCTTGGCGCCCCACTGGTTGTACACAATCAAGTGGTTATTCGGGTACGGCTCGATGTCGAGGCAAGGGATTGCCAGGAAATCATTGAGGCCGTCGCCGTTCGGGGTGATGATGTTCGGGATAAAGCTGCATATCCGCTCGCGCACCGAAATGGTCACCGTACCGATGTCGCATAGATTCGGGCAGGCTTTGGAGCATAGGGAATAGAAGAAGGAGAAGGTTCCGTTCCTGTTCCCAGCTTCAAAAGACAACAAGCCATCGCCATGGTCAATCAGGCCCGGCGGCAGCGGCGCCATAAACGTGAGGGTGTAGTCGTCGGACTCGTATATGTCGTTGAGCAACACATTGAAGTTGCTTAAAGTCTCATTGGTGGCTACCTCGTAGTTCACATCGTCGAATGCCTTGGGCAAACGACCGATGCGCACCAGCGCTGAATCCAGCGGCGTGAGGCAGCCGTTCACCGTGGCATACACGGTATAGATGCCTGTCAAGGTAGAATCCAGGGCCGGGATCATAATATTGTTGTTGTCGGGGTAGGTGGCTAGTGGCCCTGTCCAGGAGTAGATGGCACCGGGTACCACCGTAGCCGACAAGGTGATTTCATCATCTTTACAACCAATTTTATCGCTTACCTGTGGGTTGAGCGGGTACAGCGGCAACACCTCTATTTGAACGGAACACAGGGTCGTATTGCCCGCGTCGTCTTTGGCCATGAAGCTTAGGTTGTGGGTGCCGATATTGAACACGTTCGCAGTCGCCATGCCGGAAGCCTGGGTGACCAGCGGCACACTGCAATTGTCCGTTGCGATTGGGTACAGGAATTCGAGTTCCACACCCATGCAGGTATTGATCGTATCAGTCGCCGTAATAAACGAAGACGGATCAGACAATACCGCCCCGCTGATATTTACCTTGATCGGCGAAGCCGGGCAACTAAACTGCGGTGCAATGGATTCCGTCACTGTCACCGTAAAGGAAGTAATGACCGTATGGCCGAGGGTGTCCGACAGGGTGTACATCACTTCTGTGACGCCAATGCCGAAGGTGTCGCCGGGAGCATGGGTATTGGTCAGGGTAATGGGGCCGCAAATGCCGGTGGGCACAGGTGCGTTCCAATTGACAATTGCTTCACAGCCGATAAACGACTGGCTCACAGGCAGGTTGGCCAGGCCAATGTCTGGCCCGATCACTTCCACCACGAAAGTACAAGTGTCCAGGTTGCCGCTTGGGTCTTTCACAAATACGTTCACCGTGGTAAAGCCAACCGGGAATACGCTGCCGGGTGTCGGCAAGGAATATACGATCGGATTTGGCGAGCAGTTGTCCGTAGCGCTGGGCTGCCCCCAGGTAACCGGGGTACTGCAAGCGCCGCCAGAATTCACGGTCATATTGTTGGGGCATCCGCTGAATACTGGCGGAACGATGTCAACAACGGTGACGGTAAACGCACAGGTAGCGGTATTGCCCCAAAGGTCGCTGGCCGTGTACTCTACCGCCGTGACAGTTTCGGGGAAAATAGAGCCGGAAGGAATGGTGACGACGACATTGCCCAGTTCACAGTTGTCGGTGGCTGTTGGCGGCATCCAATTGGCTACTGCTTCACAAGTATTGGTGTACAGCACGGTATCCTGTGGGCAATTGCTCAATACCGGTGCTTCGTCTTCCCGAACGGTAATGATAAATTTACAGTTGCTAATGTTGCCCGTGGTATCCTTAGCGGTATAAGTATTTGGGTAAATACCTGTCGGCAGCATCGTACCGCGCTCAATGTCGACCGTGGGTACAATGGTGTAGAGGTCGCAAGGGTCCGTTACATTTGGCGCTGCCCAGTTGACCACCGTTTCACAACTGTTGGTGGGTGTGGTGAAGGTCAGGTTGGGCGGGCAGTTCACCAGCACTGGCTTGGTGGTGTCCTGCACGGTTACCTTGAAACTACAAACTGCCATATTGCCGCTGTTGTCGGTTGCCGTCATGGTCACATTTGTAACGCCAATCGGGAAGGATTGACCGGAGTTCGCCGTCGTTGAAATGGTCAGGGAGCTGCTGCAGTTGTCTGAAGTGCCCGGCGCATTGAACATTATGATGGCGGCACAATCGGCTGCATTTGCCTTTTTGACAATATTTGCAGGGCATTGGATGCTAGGCTTTACGGTATCCTGCACGATCAGCATTTGAATCGCTGTGGTCATGTTGCCGCAATTGTCGACGGCTGTCCATTTCCGTTGCAATGAATAGCTGTCCAAGCTGGTGCTGTTCATCACCGTTTCCCCATCAAAAGTGATGGTCGGTGTTGCCGTGCAATTATCCGTAGCGGTGGGTGTGCCTACCAACGGAATGGCATTGCAATTCACGGTGGTATCCTTCGGAACGAAGGTGAATACTGGTTTTGCGATGTCTTGAACGGTAATGATTTGCGTGGCGGGCGCTGCGTTGTTGCAATCATCCGTGGCTGTCCAGGTACGCTTCAACGTATAATTCCCAGGGCAGTTGCCATTCGTGCGAATTTCGTTGAGGTATGAAATCACGACCGCAGGATCACAATTATCTGTTGCAGTGGGCGCACCAACGCTTGGGATATTATCGCAACTTACAGTTATGGCACTTGGCACAGTGGTAAACACCGGTGCCGTTTTGTCCTGAACCGTGATCCGCTGGGTTGCCGTGGCGTTATTGCCACAATTGTCGGTAGCTACCCATTCGCGGCGCAGCATGTAGCTGTGGTTGCAGTTACCATCTACCCTGATTTGGCCGGAATAGACAATGCTGACAAAAGCATCGCAATTGTCCACAGCAGCGGGTGTGCTGACTGCTGGAACGCCATCGCAGTTCACCGTCACATCGGAAGGTATTTGCGTGAAATTGGGCGCGCTGATGTCTTGCACCGTGATCATTTGCACGGCGGTTGCGGTGTTGCCACAGCTGTCTTTTGCTGTCCAACTGCGGCGCAGGGAATAGGAATCAAGGCAGGCGCCATTGATGATCGTTTCACCGTTGTAGGTGATGTTGACGGCAGCGGCACAATTGTCGCTGGCAGTTGGTGTTGCAACCGCTGGAATATTTTCGCAGCTGACAAGTGTATTGGAAGGTACAGAAATGAAAACAGGCGGTGTGTTATCCTCTACCGTTAGTATTTGTACGGCCGTGGTGGCGTTGCCACAGTTGTCCGTAATGGTCCATTTCCGTTGCAAGGAATAGCTGTTAGGGCAAGCGCCGTTGCTGCGCGTTGCGCCATTGTATACGATGCCTGGATTTGGATCGCAATTATCTGAAGCAGTTGGCGTGCCGACTGCGGGAATGGCATCGCAACCAACGGTCGCATTTGCGGGTACCGAAAGCACCGTTGGTTTGGTAATATCTTGTACTGAAATGGTTTGAGAAGCAATGCTCGTATTGCCGCAGTCGTCTTTGGCAGACCAGCTGCGCACCAACTTGTAAAAGCCAGGGCAACTGTCGTCAATACGTGTTTCGCCGAGGTAGCTGATGCTCACATTGGCCGTGCAATTGTCGGTCGCCGCGGGTACACCTATCACTGGTATGTTGCTGCATTCTACGAGTACAGGTGCAGGCACAGAAATGAAAACAGGTTTGGTAATATCCTGCACGGTAATGGTCTGGCTGGCAGCAATGCTGTTGCCGCAATTGTCGGTAGCGACCCAAACGCGTTGTAATTGATAACTATTTGGGCAAGCGCCATCCACCCGCGTTTGTCCACTGTAGCTGATGTTCACCGCGGCATCGCAATTATCCGTGGCAGTTGGGGTGCCTACTGCTGGAATGGCATCACAGCTTGCGGTAACAGATGCAGGCACAAATACGAATGCCGGCGCTGTGATATCCCGAACGCTGATGACCTGGGTAGCTTTGGCTGTATTGCCGCAATTGTCCATGGCTGTCCAGCTACGCTCTAAAGTATAGGTGCCGGGACAAGCGCCATCGGTGCGGAACTCACCATTGTAGCTGATGCTAACGCTGGCGGCGCAATCATCCGTCGCCGTTGGCGTGCCGACAGCTGGGATGGATTCGCAATTAACCGTCGTGGCATTGGGTACCGTGATGAACTGGGGTGGGGTAGTGTCTTCCACCGTGATGGTTTGAACGGTGGTGGCGGAGTTGCCGCAATCATCCGTAACCGTCCATTTCCGCAGCAGGGTATAGCTGTCGGCGCAAGCGCCATCGACGCGTGTGTCGCCGTTGAACGTGATTGTCAGGTCATTATCGCAGTTGTCTGTTGCGCTTGGTGTGCCTACCGCTGGGATGGCCGCGCAACTTACGGTTGCGTTGGCAGGCGTTGCGGTAATAACTGGCGCAATAATATCTTGTACGGTAATGGTTTGGCTGACGGTGGCGGTATTGCCACAGGCATCGGTGGCTTTCCAGGTGCGCACCAGTGCAAAATTGCCGGGGCATGCGCCGCCAGCGCCGGGCACTGTTTCGCCCAGGTAGGTTATGCTGACGGTTCCTGAACAGTTGTCAGTCGCCGTTGGCGTACCGGCGGCAGGGATGTTCTCGCAGCTGGCCATGGTGGCATCAGGTACCGAGGTGAACACGGGTGCTGTGACATCCTGAATGGTTATGACCTGTGAAGCGGTGGCAGTGTTGCCACAATCATCCGTAGCAATCCATTCGCGGCGCAGGGTAAAGTTGTTGGGGCAAGCGCCATCGGTGCGTTGTTGACCGCTGTAGCTGATTGTAACCGATGGGTCGCAATTGTCCGTGGCGGTAGCGGTACCAACAGCAGGGACAGCATCGCAACTGGCTGTCAGGTTTGCCGGTACTTGGGTGAATACAGGTTTGGTAATATCCTGCACTGTCACGACTTGCTCCGCCGTAGCGGTGTTACCGCATTGGTCGCTGGCTTTCCAGCTGCGGCGCAATTGGTAGCTGCCAGGGCAAGCGCCATTGACTTTTATTTCCCCGGTGTAAGTAATGGTTGCCGATGGGTCGCAGTTGTCTGTAGCAACGGGGTTGCCAACCGCTGGCAAGGCATCGCAAGAAACGGTGGTGTTGGCCGGAACAGATGTAAAAACAGGTTTGGTTAAATCTTGCACCGTAATGGTCTGCATCGCTGTTTTTGTGTTGCCACAATTGTCGGAAGCTGTCCATTGGCGCTTCAGAGAATAGGTATTGGCACAAGCGCCATTGGTTTTTATTTCGCCGTTGTAGACAATGTTCACGGCAGGATCGCAGTTGTCGGTGGCTACCGGTGCGCCAACGCTGGGCACCGATTCACAGGAAACGGTCACATTGGCAGGCACGGACGTAAACACAGGGCTGGTCAAATCCCGAACCGTGATCAGTTGTGTTGCCGTGGAGGTGTTGCCGCAATTATCGGTAGCCCTCCAGGATCTGTTCAGGATGTAGCTGCCGGAGCAAGCGCCGTTGGTTTTCGTTTCGCCCAGATAAGTAACAGCTGGTGACGCTGCGCAGTTGTCCGTTGCGATCGCAGTGCCGACAGCTGGGATGGATTCGCAAGAGACGGTCGTGTTTGCCGGTACATTGGTAAATGTTGGCGCTGTGACGTCTTGTACCGTTATCATTTGTTCCGAAGTCGCACTATTGCCGCAATTGTCAGCAGCTTTCCAGGTACGACGAAGGGTGTAGGAGTCTTGGCAAGCACCGTTGGTTTTTGATTCACCGATGTATGTTATCGTCACGGAAGCATCGCAATCATCGGTTGCTGTTGGCGTGCCGACAGCTGGAATGGCGCTGCAATTGACGGTTACATTGGTAGGAACCGTTGAAAAGACAGGCGGCGTTAGGTCTTGAACGAAGATAGCTTGTGTTGCTGTGCTGGCATTGCCGCAGTTGTCCGCAGTTTTCCAGGTTCTGGTGAGGGTGTACGTATCTGGGCAAGCGCCGTTGGTGCGTACCTCTCCCTGGTAGGTGATGTTGATTATTTCGGTGCAATTGTCAGCAGCAGTCGGTAGACCAACAGCCGGAATGGTTTGGCAGGTAACGGTTGTATTGGCAGGTATTGACGTAAATACTGGTGGTGTGGTATCGGCAATATGCAGGAAATGGGTCACGGTGATGCCATTGCCGGAGGCATCTGTTATGCGGTATTTCCGGGAAATAATGAGTGGGTTTCCAACGCAAGAAAAGCCACCAATAACGCTTTGGCTCAAAAAGGTGACGGTCGGCGTACCGCAGTTATCGGCTTCATTGGTCACAACTTCCGGGTCTGCCGGCGGCAAATCGGTCAAGCACTGGAAGCCCGTAGATATTGGAGGATTGCTGGCGGTTGGGAATTGGGTGTCTGTCACCGTCACCGTAAAGTTGCAGGAAACAACATTGGAGCCATCGGAGACTTTATATTCCACGTTGTTGATGCCCGTGCTGAAAGGCAGGGAGTTGGACAATTGTCCGTTTCCGCTGAGGGTCGTGGCACCGGTAATTTTATAGGTCAATTGAGCGCCTGGGCAGTTGTCGCTGAAAGTAGCGTTGATATTTGGAATTGTCGTGGTGCAAAGATTTGGCTGCGCATTGCCAGCAGCGCTGGCTGGGCAGCTCAAAGTGGGCGGGGTGTTGTCAAATGTAGCAACGATAGCACTTTTAACGCCCACACAACCTTTGGAGTCTGTCACCGAAACGGTGTAGGTACCGGCGGTTAAACTGTTAACATCTTCGGTTGTTTTTCCGTTCGACCAAAGAAATTTATAGGGGGCTGTACCGCCTGTAGGGGTCAGGTTTATAGCGCCGACTGCCGAACTGGCACAAGGTACCGGAGTGGTCGTGGCAATGAGCTTGATTTCCGGATTTATTCTAACCACAGCAGCGGAGCCGCAAGTAAGGAGGTAAGGAGGAGCGGCACCATAAGGGTCAAATATGGCTGTTACGCTTACCGTATAGGCTGTATTGGCGGCATACTGCGCTACGGTAAATGGTCCCAGTCCTACGCCTACATTGGGCAACCAGACATAATTGTAATTCAGCGTACCACTTCCGGTAACGGATAGTGTTACAGAATCGCCGGGCTGGCACAGGGTGAGGTCATTCGGATTGCCGGAATTGTCCGTAACCAAAATAGGGGCATCGCAACAAATACCGGTGACATCAAAACATCCCGCCAAATTTACATCCGAAAATGCGTGCAGGGAGTTTTGGCCGCTACAACTGGCGAGTTTATCGACGTCGAAATAAATGGTTTTCTGCGCGTTGCATTTGGTGTCATTGAGGCCGCCAGGGTAAATATGCCCGCCTTTGTGCAGAAGAATACGCGCACTGACGCCTAATTTTAAAAAGACATTAGAGCTCCAATACAGCACACCGCCATCAACAATTAGCTTTCCTTCATAAGGCAAACCAAACAAAATTGGCTCATAATTCACATTAATATCAAAGGTGTCTCTGATGATAATGGTGTCCGTACCCAGAGGGCATACCGCAAATGGATTGGTGGAAGCAAGTATCTTATTCGTAAAAATGTGGGTCTTTGCTGTCGCATCATTTGTCTGGAGTAAAACAAATAATGGCAGCAGGACAAGGGGAAGCAGTCGCAATACCTTGACGGAATTACGAAATTCAAAGTGTTTTCCAAATGGGAACATAAAGTCGTCCTTGATAGTGAATTGATACGTTAAAATCTTTTCAGAGATTTTGGGAAATAACGTAAGGCAGGGACGGGAAAAGTGGAGAAAAGTAACCAAATGTTGCTCTAATCTACTCGGATAAGGGGATTCAAATGAAAACGCAGCAATTTAAGGATAAAAAATTAATCAAGTCCTTAAAAAAGTGCGTGCTGTGCAGATTTTTCATTTTTTAATTGCCGCTGCCTTACTGTTGTAACCAGGTTTTGGATAAAGCGAGGGCTAATTAAAGCGTTTTGCTGACAATGAATGCTGCACAATGCAAGTTATTTCTATAACTTCAAAAACCGTGCTAGAATTAAGCCTTCCCCAAAACTTCCACCTGATACCTTGTTTTGACGGCGGAAATGGCCGGATGGTAACAGGCATTAACAATACCTTTGCTATTAAGCTAAACCTCGTAGGTCTTAACCCTCTAAACCCTCCCCAAAAAGCGCCGCTTTTTGGGGAGGGTTTAGAGGGTTAAGACCTACGAGGTTTGTTCCAGACTTGTCATTGCTTCACAAAGCTCCCCCCCCTATCAGCCAAGCCCTCCTTGGTAAAGAGCGCATAAAAATAAATGCCCCCAACAAAAGCAGCGACATCAACCTGAGCCTTTTCGCTTTGCAGCGTGCGGGTGAGCATCACTGCGCCCAAAGCATTGTACTCCACAAGTTGCATGTCAGATTCCGCACATGCCGGGCACTTGATGTACAATATGTCGTCAACGGGGTTGGGATGGATGGTGACTGTTGATGACTGATTGTTTGTGCTCTGTGTGCTGCTCAAACCACCGTTGCTTGTTTTGAGGATCGTACCCTTGGCACCGACCGCAAAGCCTGTATGTTGGTTTGTGAAATGGACTTCGTGGAGGTCTTCTGTTGTTCCAGCGTTTTGATATTCCCAGCTGAGCCCGCCATTGTCCGTTTTGACAATGATGCCATGCTGGCCTACAGCATAACAGGTATTGTTGTCCGTACAAACGATGTCATTGAAACGATAGTCGGTCAATATGCCCGTATTTTGAAGGAACCAGGATTCGCCCCCATCCGTCGTTTTTTGGATCACCCCATGCCATCCTGCAACATAGCCAGTATCTGCAGAAGGGAAACTAATGGAGGTTGCTTGCATATGAAAAGCACCTTTTGCAATTGGATGCCTCTGCACCTGTTACTGATTTGCTTAAGCCCATACCAGAGGCTGACCTATGGGCAAATCGTACAACAGCCTACGCGTTTCGTTTCTAATGTTCGATAGTTCCTATCCCTTTACCAATCTTGGGTCGCAACGGGTTCTGGGTGAGCCCTATTCCTGGGTACACCGATTCACATTCCGTGACAAACGAAACCAGCGATATATCGTCCTTTTGGAGGAATATGAAAGGATTTTTTTGGGATTAAATTTCATTTAAAAGCCATGTCCAATTCAGAGAAGCG
>Ga0209390_10006484_pt1 | contig 15662 bp, 19 predicted proteins | sample BON01_FD_187212 | JGI IMG/M metagenome (GOLD analysis project Ga0209390, IMG submission 187212) | Freshwater microbial communities from Lake Bonney liftoff mats and glacier meltwater in Antarctica - BON-01 (SPAdes) (version 2) | ecosystem: Environmental > Aquatic > Freshwater > Ice > Glacier... | reverse complement strand
TTCCGTACAGCCGCTATGCTACAATCGAAGCTGGCAAAGCAGAGACCCCATACCGCAAAAGCACCTGTAATATGTACGAAAACACAAGAGAGAGAGAGAAGGTGAGTGTCGGCGGCAGTAAGGAGCAGGAACATACACACCATGCACGCATAACAACGCACGCTCTCTTTCCCGACCACCAACCCATTCCTCTTTCCTTCGCTTGTTACAGTAAGCACCTCGACGAGAGGCTGCAGGAGCATAAATGTGCCTCAGCTCCACCAAAAGCAAGACCATACTCATCCCCCAGCCTTCCCCCTCCCCACATCGTCATCCCCCAACCCAACCACCTACCCCCAACAAGCGGCGCCCGCGCCTTGACTGAACTAATGCCCCCCCGCAACCGCTCCCCCTTCGGCGCGTTCCGCACCCCCTTAAAGTAATGCCAAATCCCTCCCCCGATCGAGCCCATGCAAAAGGCCCCGCCCACGTCGTCGACAATGCGATACGGGCATGGCTCCCGGCCCTCCATCCTGCTGCTGCTGCTGCTGCTGCTGGCGCTGCTGCTGCTGCAAACTGCTCCTCGTCTTGCTGCTGCTACCGGTGCAGCACCTTGAGATGCTGCTTGCCCGGCTTGCCTGCTACGTGTGGTTGTGTGGTGTAGGGAGGAGTGAGGAGTGTGAGTATCCGGATTCGTGACGATGTGGCCAGGCAGCAGGGGGGGAAACGAGCAAGGACAAATGTGCCTTGGAGAGTCCAACAGCCTCTGCTGCAACCACTACAAGACAAGATTGTGCTCGTAATTGTCGTCTTGGGGCATGTCAGTGGTAAATAAGGATGTCGTGGTTCATGGCCAGCCACGCAGCACACAAATGCGCAAGCAATTAAGAAGCTGCTGTTGAGTGATCGACTGCTTTATTTCTTCCATGGCTGCCGTGGAGTGGCCAAAACCAAGAAAGGCTCTCATTCCTTCGCAACCACACCTTGCCACACAGCTCCACGACCTCCTGGTGCTTGTCCAGCAGCCGGCTGGCGTGCCTGGAGGGCTCAATTGCCCTTGGATTTCCCCTTGCTATTGCCATAGCCTCCTCTCCTCGCATCATCATAAGGCTCATCATTCACGCCTCCACCACAACCAACATCACAGGCAGGCCGCAAATGAGCTCCAAGACCAAGAAGTTCCGGAGCCGGACCACCACGGCGTCGTCATCAGACGAGGACGAGGACGGGGTGGCGCGACGGCCGGCCGTAGCAGTGCCAAAAGCGAAGCCAAAGAAGGAGGCGGAAGCCGCAGCAGCCTCCTCTGTCCCTCTCCCCTCCTCCAAGAAACCAGCAGCCGCCCTCCTTAGTTTTGAGGACGACGAGGACGACGGAGAGGATGGTGGGGCATTGCAGGCACTGAAGAGTAAGAAGAAGAAGAACAAGGCATTGTCGTCCGGCAAGAAGTCTTTGCGGAAAGCCCTGGAGCAGCACCTAGATGAACGAGCAGCCGAGGCCGACACTGGCTCAACTGGCGGTGGTGGTGGTGGTGGAGGAGGAGTTGGGGGAGAATATAGCAAGGAGAAGCTGGCGGAGCTAAAGAAGGGGCAGAATTTTCAAGTGAGCACCAAGGCGGCTCGAGAGACGGAGAGGAGCACACGGGTGACGTTTGAGCTGCCGGAAGGAGCGGGGGAGGGAGGGGGGGAGGAAGCGGAATATGAGGACGAGGAGGAGGAGGACGATGGGGAGGGAAGGGGGGGGATGGACCGAGCGGAGATTGAGCGGCTGAAGAAGGAGAAGAGGAGGAAGGAGGCGTTGAGGGCTGGGCATGTGCCGGGGGAGGAGGAGGAGGAGGGGTTTATACCATTGGATGGGAGTAGGAGATCCGCGCCGGAGGGGAAGAATGGCAAGGTAAGAAACTTTTTTGTTTGTGAGAGGTTGTATGTTGATTTTGTACTTTTTGGACGATTAGAAATGATTATATGATTACGGTTGCGTGATCGAAGATGTTTAATCAAAAACATTCAAGAAAAGGGCGAGGAAAAGGAGGAGGCGAAGGATGAGGGTTCCCAACCTGTGTATCTATTGCTGAATGATTACAACCTAACATGAGATTACGGACAAGCACGCATCACAACTGTTCAAATCGGCGTGCTTTGCATGGCGTCAAGAGATTTCTGCCTGACAGCAACAACATACAACAACCCAACCCCCCCTCCCTCCCTCCCTCCCTCCACTCCTCCCCCCTCCTCACATTTACCAACATTTTCCCTCCTCGTTTCCCCCCTCTTCAAAAACACAGGGAGGAAAGGCAGCAGCAGCCTTAGCAGCAGTAGCAGGGCCATTAGACCAAGCCATTGACGATGACTGGGAGAGTGAGATGATTAGACGGGGGGCAAGGAAAAGCAAAGGAGGAGGAGAAGGAGGAGGAGGGGAGGGAGGAGGAGCAGAAGGGAATGGAGGGTATCTGTCGTCGTCGTTGATGTAAGCATGCAGGGGAGGAGGAGAAGGAGAAAGAAGAGGAAGGATAGAAAAGATAGCGACGTTTTCTTTAATTTAATCCAAGCACACGCTCACTTCCTCCCTCCCTCCCTCCCTCCCCCCCTCACACACACAGCCGCCTGGCCCTACCCTCCTCTTCTTTTCCTGGCAGCTCCCCCCATATCAAAACCGTCGCTGCTGTGCTCACTGATTTAAAATCAACCAAATCGCGTGTGGAAGACGCTCATTCTCGGAACGAACGTTCCTGCGAACAAGCGCGAAGCGAGCTACAAGGCCTGAAAAAAGGGCTGGGGAAAATGCAAGTAGAATTTGATGAGACTGCGCAGAGGTTTCAGTTCTTCCAGGATGTTAGGGAGTATATATCGTCGTTGTGTGGGTGTTTAAGGGAGAAGGAGGGGATGGTGAGGGAGCTAGAGGAGGCTATGGGCCAGGTGAGGAAGGGAGGGAGGGACCGAAGGGTGGCACGGAGGGTGGAGGATCAGGAGGATGCCTTGGAGGAGGTGCTAGAGAAGGAGGAGGGGGAGGAAGGGAGGGAGGGAGGGGTGGTGCTGTCGTTGCAGGGGTATGTGCCGACGGTGGTGAAGGCGTTGGCGGAAGGAGGAGGAGGGGGGGAAGGAGGGAGGGAGAGAGGGAGGGAGGGAGGGGGGGCGGAGTTGGATGAGTTTGGGAGGGATGTGAGTGGGAATTTGGACAGGGAGAGACGGAGGAAGCATAGGAGGGAACGACGGGAGAAGGTTTTGCGGAAGCTGAACAGCAACAGCAGCAGCAGCAGCAGCAGCAGCAGTAGTGCTGCTGACGCAGATACGATTGAAGCAGAAGCGACTTTAAGTGGGGGGGAGGAGAGTGAGACTGAAATCGAGTTATCCCGTTCTAGGCAAGCAAAGCTCTTGGAGGCCGCTGCTATTATTTTGGAGGATGTCGCGGATGAATTTCGGTCGTTAGACCCCGTGGCGACGAGGTTTGAGGAATGGAAGAAGACTTACCCGAAGGATTATGCCACTGCTTATGTGTCCGTGGCTTTGCCTCAAGTGTTCGAGCCATATGTGAGGGTGGAAATGGTGAGGTGGAATCCATTGGAAGGAGGGAGGGAGGGAGGGGAGGCGCTGGAGGGGTTTGGCTGGTTTGAACGGTTGTTTGAGTATGGGGAGGGAGGGGGGGAGGTAGGGAGGGAGGGAGAGGATGCGGATGATCGGTTGGTGCCTGTTTTGGTGGAGAAGGTTGCTGTTGGGAGGTTGCAGAAAATGTTGGAGGAGTGCTATGATCCTATTTCGGGGAAGGAGACGGAGAGGGCGATAGGGGCAGTGCAGGGATTGTTGATATATGAGCCGGGGAAACATGCGTTGGAGTTGCTGTTGCAGGCGCCGCTTAGGAGGATCGAGGAGGGTATTGCCCAGGTGTGTTTGCCGTTGTTCAGTGTGGGGGAGGGCGGGAGGGAGGGAGGGGTGAACTATCAGAGACGACAGTTGTTTGTGGCGGTGAAATTGTTTCGGAATTCCTGTGCGTGGTCTCAGGTGTTGACACCCCGGGCATTGGCTCCTTTGGTGTTGGGCAAACTTTTGGAGGGAAAAATAGCACCGGCGCTTGAGAATAGGTTGGAGAAATCCTGCTCGTCCTCGTCCTCGTCCTCGTCCTCCTCGTCGTCGTCGTCGTCTTCCTCTTCTTCGACGTTGGTTGAGGTTCTAGGGACGCTTGAAGCGTTGCTGACGGCGGCGCCCCCCGCGTTGTTGTTAGAGGAGGGGGTGGGGCCTTTGGTGAGTGTGCATCGATTGCTGGATAAGCTTGAGAGGAGGGTGGGTGGCGGTCCGCTGGCGAGCACGGTGAAACGGATGAGGGTGGCTTTTGGTGGGCAGAAGTGAGGGAGGGAGGGAGGGAGGGAGGGAGGGAGGGAGGGGTAGAGAGATAGACAACGAGTAAAAACGCACATAAACAAACACAAAGCATGTAATATAGAGAAGGAGGACAAGAGAAATTAGGAAGGGTAAATCAGAATTTCTCAGTGTTGGTTTTGCTGCTGCTCTTATTCTATTGCTTCTTTGCTGGCTGCTGTTTCTTGTGCTCTCTCTGATTTTTTGCTTTTTGCTTGCTTTTTCGATCGATCTTCTTCTTCTTCTTCTTCTTCCTCTTCTTCTTCTTCTTCTTCTTCTTCTTCTTCTTCTTCTGCTGCTTCTCCTTCTTCTTCTTGTCCTATTGTTGTTGGTGGTGTTAGTGGTGGTGTCAGCAGCAGCAAATTGTACTGGAGGGATTATTCCTCGTCCTCGTTATCAAAGGATAACCAACCACACAGACACACATGGATAGCGGCGCGCTTCGTTTATCGTTTCATTTTCCCCAATTATTTCCTGCATTTTTGGCGGCGTGTGTGTGGGGGGGGAAAACTCCTCTCTCCTACTTTTGTAATCGCACTATTTCGATCACTCTCTATTTGATGATATTCATTTCTTGCTCTTGCACTCTTTCTCTAAAACCTAAGCAGCTTGCGTCGGTGCCTCCTCCCTCTTCCTCTTGCCCCTCTTACTGCTACTACTGCTGGTGCTGCTAGCCACCGGCGTTTGCTTCCCTCCCACCGCAACAACAAGCCCACCCCCCGTCCCCGCAGCAGCAGCAGCAGCAGCAGCAGCAGCAGCAGCAGCCGCTGTGATAGTCACACACATAGACGCCCGAATCTGCGCTGCCGAAGCCGCCGACAAAGGCACCACCAAACGGACCCCCGTCGCTAGCACCGGCAGCGTCGGCAAAGTCGCTGGAGCCGTCAACCCCCCCACCTTCCCTCCCTCCCTCCCTCCCGCCCCCGGCCCAACACTACTACTAACACTACAATCCGTGCTGGTGCTACTCCCCGCAGGGGTAATCACAGCTGGAGCCCTCCCCCCTTGCCCTCTTCCCTCCCGCCCTTGCTGGATCTTCTCCACCATTGGCGTGTACTGCACGTCCACCACGTGCCTCTTCCAGTTCTTGGCAAAGTCCGTGTAATCAATGCAGCCATCCGTGTTCACATCTGCCTCCTTAAACATCCTATCGATCTCCTCCTGGTTCTTGTCTAGCCCCACCACCTGCCTAATACTATCAGGAGTCAAAAAACCCTGTCTGTGCACATCGAGCGCCTCAAAAACCATGTGCATCTTCTCTTCATCGTACTGGATCCTCCTCCACATCACCGCAGCCACAAAATCATTATAATTAATCTCATGGTGGGCCTTGCGCTTGGTCAACACCTTCTCCACCGCGTTCATCTGCGCTTCAATACCCTGGGGAATCAAAACCTCCTCGTCTTTATTCATCAAATAATCCTTGATATCCTCCAGGGAAATCGTCCCCTTCTGCTTCTTGTCAATCGCACGAAACACCCTCCCCAGGTTCTGGATCTGAATCGGGGTGAGATTAAAAGCCATCACCTCGAGAATCAGGCGTTTAAGGGTCCCGAACGCGCTGTACTCGACGAGGGAGCTCAGAACTTGGTCGCGGGGGACGTCTTCTTCGTCTTCTTCCTCGCAGTTGGCGCCGCGGGTGAGGGTGGAGGAGAGGCCTTGTTTTTTGTTTTGGGGAGGGGTAGAAGGAGGGATGGTTAGTTAAAGGAACGAGAAGATGACAGAGATAGGATAGGGCAGCTATCAGATTTAGTATTAGCAGCAAAAAGGAGAAGGAAATCTATGCAGGCACGCACCACCCTACCCCTTCCCCTCCCTCCACACCCAACCCAAACCCCTCCCTCCCTCCCTCCTTCCAAAAACGTACCCGTCGAAGTACTCGAAGAAGAACTCGAACTCGACGACGCCGTCACACTTAGAGGCAACAACGCCCTATTCCTCGCCAACAAACTCAGCGACGACCCTCCCCCCCCTCCTACCCCTCCCCCAGCTCCCCCAGAATTATCCTCAAACAAGAAAAAATGATTCAAAGCCTCATGCGCCGTCATCCGCTTCGCCGTGTCTTTCACCAACAACAGCTGCACAAAATCCTTCGCGCTCTTCGACACTCTCAAATCAGGCGGGAACGAATACTGGGCATTCTTAATCCGCGCGCGCATCTGATCGTTGTTATTCCCCCAAAACGGCGGTCGACCAAAGAGCAACATATAAGCAATCACTCCAATCGACCACATATCACACGCTTCCGAGTACGCATTCTCTAAAACCTCCGGCGCGACATAATACAAAGACCCCACACTCTGCACCATCAACTCATTTTTATTAAAAAACTTGCTCAAACCAAAATCAATCAACTTCAACTGACGACTCTGATGGGGGGATTGCAGCAACCAATTTTCCAGCTTCAGGTCCCGATGCACGATTTGGTGCTCGTGGAGATACTTGACAGCATAGAGCATCTGCCGCAGGAAGTCCTTGGCCATCGCCTCGGAATCAGGGTGGTTTGGATGCCGCTTCATAAAATCAAGCAAGTTGCCACCAGTACACAAATCCATAATCAAATAAATACGACGGCGGGCATAGAAGACCTCACGTAAACGCACGATGTGAGGATGGTCCAACTCCCTCATAATCGATACCTCGCTATGCAACTTCGTGATCTCCTTCGCGCTATTAGTACTCGCGCGGTTGACGAACAAAATTTTACACGCGAAATGCTGCCCGGTCTGCTTATGGGTGGCCTTGATGACGATGCCATACGAGCCTTGCCCCAAGGCGGGTTTGTCGTCTTCGAAATCGTAAAGGTCCCGCACGTCCTTGTCGGCGTTGAGGGGGACGAGGTTACCGAGGAGGTGGCTGTACATGCGGGTTTTTTGGGAGGCGTAGAGGCGGACGCGTTCCAGCTCTGTTTGGTTGGGGAGGGAGGGAGGGAGGGAGGGAGGGTGAGTGGTTGCGGTGATGGCAAGGAGGGGAGACAAGGACAAGACCCAGAGGAGGGCTAGTATGCGGCACGATCAAGGTAAGAAATAGGCCCCGCAAACATGCACAGGTACCAACAAAAGGACTAGGCAGACTCGGGAAATAGCCAAGATCCAACGCTCACACACACGCACGTACCGTCCGTGAACTCCATCCGCGCCCCGGCCTTGAGCACTTCTAGGAAGACGAGGGCTGTGATTGTTAGTGTGCGTGTGTGTGTGGAAGGGAGGGGATGAGTCACTGCCTGAGCTTCTGCGTGGATAGATGCACACACAATCTCGCATGCTGGACTCACCTGTGTGGAACCATCGGCCAGCTTGCTCCAGGCAGGGTGGGTTGCTGGTCAGGAAGCGCTCGGCAAAGGTGATGGCTCTGTATGTGGGTAGTGTGTATGCAAGCATGCGTGAACGTGTGCGAGACGTGTCTTCTTGTGGAGGCAAGCCTCTAGCTCTTCGTACCTGTAGGCATAATGCTGGAGGACCCCATTGGTCTGCCCGTCCTCCCTGTCGTCGACTTGGGCCTCGAGCAGCTTCTTGGCCATGCCTTGCTCCATCTTCCCATCCACCGTTCCTTGTGTGTGTTTGTGCGTGTGTGGGGTAGAAAGAAGGAGATTAGGCAGAGCACGGCACGCACGAGGCAAGCAAGCGAGGGAGAGTCAAATGTGTGCGGCTTGCGTATGGCGACGAGAGCGAACGGGCATCGACACATGACCCACGTGTGTGCTTCCGAGCAAACAGAGACGCACTGTGCGTGGGATGCCTGCCCGTGTGGTGGGTGGAGGAAGGCCAAAGCAGGAAGAAGGAGTAAGCAAGCATTTCGATAGCTACACGTAGTGCACCTCTTGTTCAGTCTCGCGTTGCTCTGGCTGCAGGCGTGAGAAGGCATGGCGTAGGGCTGCCTGCCGTTGCGGGGCGGCCCATGCTCAAATTTCTACCTCCTGCCTTCTAGCTAACTAATGGTCTCCTCAAGCCCTCCTCCTCACCACTCCTCCTCCTCACTTCTTTAAAAAGCGCTGCTTCCTCCTCCTCCTCCTCTCCAGCTCACCACGCACTCCCTCTTCACCACCCCTCCTCCTCCTCCTCCTCCTCCTCCCCCATCACAGGCACAAACATGCTGCCCACCAACCGGCCCCCCAACGCCAATGCGACCTATTGCCCGTGGTACCGCCCGGGCTCGTCCATGCACGTCTCATCGTCCACTCCTCTTGAGCATCTGAATGTGTCGGGACGCGGCCTCAGCATTCACAAGAATATGCTCAGTGAGGGCCGGACTCAGGTCATTGCGCAGGTAGGTGAGTTGGGAGGAGGAGGAGGAGAGGAAGGAGGGGGAGAAGAAGAGGGCGTGTGAGGTATCACGAGGAGGAGGAGGAGGAGGAGGAGGAGGGAAGCCTGAGGAAGCGGCATGAGCCATGAAGGCGAGAACCCGATAGATCAACACACACCCTTCCCTCCTCATCCTTCCCCACAGGTCGCCGACTGCTTCATCGTCATCCGATGTGACGCCATCCTCTGCATCTGGGACCAGCACGCCCTGCATGAGCGCATCCGCATCGAGTCCTTCCTCAGCACCATGGACCTGCCCCACCAACAAGTGATCCGTCAGTTGACCAAGCCCTTCAAACCCCTCGTCTTCCCCAACTACCCACCCGACGACCTGGAACTCTTGCGTAAGCCCACCACACGCGCCTTCCTCGCCCGCTTCTTCCTCGACTACCAGCTCGTCAAGACCTCGGTGCTGGTCCGCACACGGCCCGTCATTGTCGAAGAACCCCTGCCGGACGTGACCGAGCTCCTCCCCGCCTTGCTCCGAGATTTGCGCGACATCCAGAGCCGGCCTGGCGCTGACCCCATGCAGGTATTACAATTGCTGATATTCATTCCTTCTGCTTCTTACGCAAGCAATTTGCCTCGTTTTTGAAGGAAAACGAGACCTCATCCCTTCCTCCCTCCCTCCCTCCCCTCCTCCAGGTCCTCCCCCCCTGCATCCGCGACATCCTCAACAGCAAAGCCTGTCGTGGCGCCATCATGTTCCACACCAAGCTCAGCCGCCTCACCTGCAAGCGACTCCTTACCGAAGTGTCACGCACTTCGTTTCCCTTTAATTGCGCGCATGGCCGGCCTTCCGTCGTGCCTTTGTGTTTGCTCGAGCACAATACTGTTGATGGGAGCTCTTCCTCGTCCTCGTCCTCGTCTTCGTCCTCGTCGTCGTTGCAGCAGCTGATTGCGAAAATCGAGCGGCCCGGCAGTGCGGGTAAGGGTAGGCCTAGCAGAAGTAGCAGCAGTAGCAGCAGCAGCAGCAGCAGCAGCAGGATGGGTGTACCGTTGCGTTTCCGTCTGCGAGGAGGAGGAGGAGGGCAGTCGTTTTTGAAGCCTGATCTGGGGAAGCTCCGTGTGGTTGAGATTAGCAACTAGAAGTGAAGAAGAGAGAGAGCGAGCAAGAAGGAGAAACGAGAGAAGAAGACAAAACGAGAGGAGGAAAAATGCATTAGATTGCTTCGCATCGTTCATTCATTCAGTTGTATTCCACCACCGCCGCTTCCTCCACTCCTACCTCCCCCCCTCCCTCCTTCGACCAAGCCAAAATACACGAATTCTCCGGTGACACGTCCGGGTGACAATACACCACACACTCCGCTTCCAACCCACACTTCCGCAAATACTGCAACCTCCCATGATCAATCAACCTTTTACACGCCCACCCAACCTTAATCTTTTCCTCCCTGCTTAAGCCCTTACCATGCGAGACAAAATCGTCCTCCCCCTCCTTCTCCTCCTCCTCCTCCCCCTTCCCCCCTTCCTCCTCCGCCTCCTCCTCTCCCTCAGCCTGCACCTCCTCCTCCTCCTCCTCCTCCTTTCCATCCTCCTCCGTCTCCTCTCCTACTACTACTGCTGCTGCTGCTGCTGATGCTGCTGCTGCTTTCCGCACCCGACTCTTATGCCGATGCCCCTTGGTGCTGGTTAAGGACGCGATCCAACAGGCAATTCCTTGAGCTACTACAAACTCGCCTCTTGTCAGATTCAATTCGTTCTCCCACGTTTCGATACCAACGTAATCGTCGTAGTTACAGACGTGGTAGCAGCAGGTGGCTATTACTACTCCTACCCTCACAGCTGCTGCCTCTCCTCCTTCTTCTCTTCTTTTCTCGTTCGTTTCATTTTCGGTCTCTGCTGCTCCTCCTTCTTTTCCCCTTGTCGTTTTTCCAGCTGCGACGGTCGCCTGAAGAAATTTAGCAACAGCACGCAAGGACAAATCGGTCGCAACCCCACACACATGCTTGCCCATGAACACCAACGAAGGAGACTGTGCCGCCGTCGATGAGGACGAGGAGGACGAGGACGAAGGGGAGGAGGAGGAGGAGGAGGAGGAGGAGGAGGACGATAATGGCTCTACCACCACTTGCGAAGCGAGCGGAAGACCTTTAAGCCACAAATCACGAATATCCAACCGGTATCTCTCAAAATAAGACCCCTCCCCCGTTCGTCGAAACGGCGCATCTGCCTTAAATTTAACCCCTGACCTCTCCACTAGCACAACACGCGCTTGGGGAAAAGCCAGATGAACTGCTTGTCCCAAGGTCCCTCGACCTGCGCCCATCTCTACACACGTACTCTGACCATGGAGAAGACCACGACGGTCCAAGTGGGAGACAAGGGATGCTTGTTGGATGACATGCCGGGCTTTGGCTTCGCTGGTCACGTTGTTGCTTTCGATGCTAGCGAGGATTTTGGTTGCTACTGGCCCCGTGGTAAGCTGCTCGATCGTGTCGCCCCGAGGGTGGGGTCGTTTTTCAACAGCCAGAAGCTGGGCTTCAGCAAAAAGAGTGCGGACCTCGTCCATGGTGAGGATGGGTGCAGGAGCAGCGGCGGATGGTGTTTGTGTCGCTTCACCAGCAGCAGCACCACTGTTAGCCCCCAGCCTGTAGTAGGGTTGATCTTCCAAGCCTTGTGTCTCCTTTTTGACGTTGCACACCCGGAGATGCGCCTTGAGCTCGCGTTCATACACCGTGTGTCTGGGGTCCAAGGGGCAGGGCAGGCGGCGTTGACCGCCCCGCTTTTCCTGAGTCTTGCTCCGCGCGGGGATGGCGCCATCGTCGTCGTAGCCCGGAGCGAGGTGTTGATGATTCCCACACCAGATGGAGTTGGGCAGTCGGGGCACGGTGCAATAGCGCGTTTTCCGCTTGAGGAAGAAGGAGCAGCGGTTGGGCTTGGGGGCATAGAGAGGGATGGAGCCGAAAGTGTCGTTGGTGGACGTGGTGGCCGTGGGAGGGGTGCTAGTGGTGGCCGGGGGAGGGGAGGCTGATGACGCTGATAGTGATGATGCTGGTGCTGGTGCGGCGTCCGACGCAGCTGTGAAAGTCGCAGCGCCCTCCATGGCGTCCTGTGGCTTTCAATAGGGGTAGGGATTATGGGCGTGGGTGCGTGTGTACTGTGTGTGGCTGGTAGGGAGGCGGCGGGGGCTTGGACGTCAACGGGCTCGCTCGATGATTTATGTGCCCACTCTGGTCCCGTCCCCTCCCCACTCTTTTTTAGCTTCACCATCCCCACGAGTGCTTATCACAGGCATGAGGCCGAAACCGACCTGGCGCACAACCTTTTTTCCTTACATAGGCTCCATGGAGGCCGCGGAGGACGTCCAAACTGCTGCTGAGGCCCCTGCTTCGTCGTCGTCCTCCCCCGCGCCGCCTGTCCTCTGGTACGTCGTAGGTGCGGGCGCGGATGTGTAATCAATACTGTTCATGCCCTCTTGCGACCAGGCACTAGAATTTTCCATTGCTTGTCCACTCACCCAACGTGTACACACCTACCCCTCCCTCCCACAGGCAAAACCGCAGCCTCTACCAAAGACCCAGGGGGCTCCACCCACGCTTACGCTTGCCTCCGCGGCCACAGCGTTGAGTTCTACCACTACATGCTGCTGCGCTCCATCACGGACGCCAACCCCTTCGACACCATCAGGTAAAGAAGTTTGGGCGCGAAGTTTTACCCTTCTGTGTTGATAGATAAAATACCTCTCGCCTTTCATGTAACTTTTTCCCTTCTGAATCCATTCACAACAGACAAGAATGCAAAGAAGAGGGAGACACGGCCAAAGGCAACGTGCCGCAGCAGCCCTCTCCTTCCGAGCCATGTCAATAGGGGCGCAAAGCGGCACCAGATTTGCCAGCATCCAGGGGGAAGGATAGGAACGTGCAGAGTCAGAGGAAAGCTAGGGAGGAGAGACATAGCATAGTTTTAGAAAGGGTGGAGCTAGTGAAAAAGCAGCCACATTTGCTATTAAGTGTGATGGTATTCTGTAGGTGCAACAGAGGAGAATTGAGGGCCAGAAAAGCGTAGGAAACGAGGAGCACAGTAATAGATTGCAGTAGAATAGTAGCCACAAAGAAAAAAAGGCGATGATTCATAACCCTCTACATTCTCGAAAACATATAAATAGTGTGTCATATCGTTCGATTCTTTTCTCTTTTCCCACTTCTCTTCTTCTCGCTTCTCTCCCAGAGGTGCTCATTTACAGTACAAACAGTTTGTTCTTTTACTTGCAGTCTTCTTTGCTCTCTCCTCCTCGACCTTCTCCTCCTCCTCGTCCTCGTCCTCGTCCTCGGTCCCTCCCTCAACAATACCATCGCATCAATCGATCACCTCTCTCTCCTCTCCTACTTCTTCTCTCACAACCCCTCTCGTCCTCCTCCATACACACATCTCCCTCTCTCTCTCCTACCTCCTCCTCGCTGTGAACGCCAACTGCATAATCTCTTTCTCCGGCAACTGGTCCAACCTGACCGAGGTCCACTTCGAGCAACGCCCCATCGCATCCCCCACAGCCAAATCCCGCTGCTCCCTCCCCACCCGCACCGCCGTAATCGCCGCCGTATGCACACCCTGCAAAATCTGCATCACCCTCAGCTGCCGCCCCTGCGTCGTACCCGTGTTGCTGCCCACGTCCACCTCCCCTTCCCCTCCATTACTCCCATCCCCAGCATTATCACCAATCCCTCTCCCTCCTCCACCTGCTCCTCCTCCACCACCACCCCTCCCCCCTGCCGCTCCCGCCGCTGCAGCCGCCTCCCCCTCAGCTACAGATCGCCCGGGCTCATCATCCGACAAGTTCTGCAACCCCCACAAGCAAAGCTTCCCGTTATCATGCCCCGTCACCGCCACCACCCCATTCTGCCACTCCGGACAATCAGTCGCAACCACACACGTAGGCACCTCCTTAACCACCGCAATCGCCGACACCTGCGCCAGTGGCTCGCCAGTCACGCTCCACACCCTTATATCCACCCCTCCTAACGTCACCATATCCCCCGTCCGCTTATTAATCGACACAGAGGTAACAGGAGAGGTATGCCCCACCAACAGTCGCTGGGAGGTGAAATCACGCACGTCCCACGCAACGGCCAAGCGGTCCGCTCCTCCACTGAGCAAGATACCGAGCTGCGCGGCCACATCTACACAGAGCACCTCATTACTATGCCCACACAAAGTAGCCTGCAACGACAGCGTCTTCCCTCCGCTCCCGCTCGCCGAGTGCAACTGCGGGGGCTGCGCGTGGGCCTGCTGCTTGGACAAACACCACACACGAACCGTTGAGTCCTTACTCCCAGTTACTGCCAACTCGCCCGCCTCGTCCAACGCTAAACAATTAACCGCTCCCAAATGCAATTGCTCATGCACGCTCACCACTCGATCAACATACTGATGCCTCGTCGTCGGCACAGCCACGCGGAAAGCCAGCCCATAATCAGGAGAGCCGTACCGAGCGTACTTAACAAGACTAGGAGGCACTAACGCACAATCCAACCCCACCCCCACCGCTCGATCCTTGACTGTCCACACGTCCCCCACGGGCTGCACTGCGCTGGGGACAGCCCCGCCATAGGGCGCGCCGAGCTGCGAGGTGGAGGTCGGGCGCAAGGCGATCGTTTGGGGGGCACCGACAATGCAGAGGGAAGGAGTAGTGTACTGATGCCAGGCCAACGCGGACGGATCGACATGCCGTGGCACGCCAGGGCCAGCGCTGCTGGTGCTGTTGTTGCTGCTGCTCCCGCTCGCGGCGTTGCCAGCAGTGCTGCTCCCACCGAGGCCAGCAGCAGCAGCAGCACCACCAGTCATAGTCGCACTCCCCTCGTCCTGCTGAAAGCTCTGCAGCGGCACTGGCACCCTCCGAACAGGATGCGGGCGCTTGAAAAGCCGGCCAGGGGTCTGCCCAAAGTTGTGGATCTGAGCAATGGTCGCCTCCCGAATGACAGGATCCTGGATAGCATCAATGTCAACTACGCCCTCATACGTCAGATGGACAAACAAATTCTGTGCTTCCACCGCCTCGGGCCCCGTTTGCTTACACCCAAAAATAAGATCAATCCAATAGGACAGGTTCTCACTCACGTACTTGCTCTCCAAGGCCATCCGCTGCAACCGCACAAACTCCCTCGCATCCCCCTTCGCCCACGGAGGGAGCATCACATGATTCACTGCCAGCCCCTTCTGCAACCACCCATAATCAAACTGATTGTGGTTCGTCAAAAACTCAGGCAAATAATAAAACTCCGGAATCAACTCCCTCACATCTTGCAGATTCTCCCTCGAGGCACTATCCCAACTACTCTTGATATCCCTAAACAATCGATCGGCCTTATCGAACTTTCCACCCTGCAACTGCAAATGCAACCGGGCATACGGCTCCAACCTCAACAAATAATACAACACATACCCCGCACAGCTATAATGCGTGCCATAATGAAAAGGCGGCGCCTCCCCCGCGGCCTCCTCCGGGCTCATATCCTCCACCAAGGACGCCAGCTGCTCAAACCTCTCCCTAAATTGCTTCGCCCTCGACTCACCCAACGCCCCCATAGGCTTCCTCAAATCACGATACACGCTCGGGTTCCCCAAGTCCAGATCCACCGAAGTGTAATCCGACAACACCCAAGGAAAAACCGGGTATTGCGTCAAATCATGAAACGACCGTCCAGCCAACGCATTCAAATGCATGAGATACTCAAAATTTGTCATTCTCCCACTCTGCCACTTACTCGTCAACTGCTGCCGCCAATGCGCCATGAACCTCTTATAATTAATCCTCCCTCCACCCCCCAGCTTCTGCAGAGCCCCATCCTGATTGTTACTCCAAAACACACTATTGACCAACGGCGCGTCCAGCACCAAATCAACCACCTGCGTCTGCTCCTCCGGCTTTTGTAAAGCCACCAAGAAACTCCTCCCATCCACATCAAAAAACTCAATGGCCACATGCCGAAATTGATACCGACGCTTATACAAGATCCTCAATCTATCAAATCGCATCCGTTCAACATGAGGGGGGTTCTCCAGATCAAACCCAATCCTCCCCAAGCTCGCCGTG